>ERZ1106950.1266-NODE-1266-length-17221-cov-29.568041_pt1 | contig 17221 bp, 9 predicted proteins | sample MGYA00403675_ERZ1106950 | MGnify/ENA primary metagenome ERZ1106950 (study PRJEB35170, sample SAMEA104062410) | human gut metagenome | biome: human gut; feature: human-associated habitat; material: faeces | place: Denmark | collected 2012-06-13 ... | reverse complement strand
AATAAAATAAAACGGTCGTTACTGGTGTTGTTCTTTTCTTTCCTGGCAATCGGGGCGCAAGCACAGTTGGAACAGGCGGTTAAGAAGATATTTGCCGGAGATACAATAACGGGCGGACATGTTCCTTTGAAACGGGATTCGGACTCTATCCATCTGGTAAATATGCAGAAATCATTGGAAGAAGCCCGGCTCAATGAGGCGAATATGAGGATGGAAATGGAGCAGATGAAACTCCAGATGGCTACCGCCGACTCCGTAAAATATGCACAGCAACGACAGCGTATCGACTCCCTGCGGCAGTTCACAAAAGGAATACCGGTAGTGGCGGACGGTGATACCTTATTTTACCTTTTCACCAAACGGGGTGGATATACTCCCCAGCAACGTGCCCAAATGACCGGTGCGGCAATTGAAGAAATAGGAAGACGCTTCAATCTACAACCCGATTCTGTGGCTATCGACCATTCGGACATAGTTTCCGATTTGATGTACGGCAGCAAAGTATTGCTTTCTCTTACCGATCAGGATGCCTTATGGGAAGGAGTTTCCCGTGATTCGCTAGCTAAGGAAAGACAGCAGAGTGTCATTACCAAACTGCATGAGATGAAAGCCGAGCACGGACTTTGGCGAATGGCAAAGCGTGTGCTCTATTTTGTGTTGGTAATTACAGGACAGTATTTCCTGTTCCGCTTGACCAACTGGTTGTTCCGTAAACTGAAAGCGCGTATCCTGCGCCTGAAAGACACGAAGATAAAACCGGTAGCCATCCAGGGATATGAATTGCTGGATGCGCAGAAACAGGCGAATCTGTTAGTATTCCTGTCCAGTATCGGGCGGTATATACTGATGGGATTGCAGCTACTGTTTACCGTACCGTTGATTTTTATCATCTTCCCGCAGACAGAAGGACTGGCATATCAACTGTTGGGCTATATATGGAATCCGATTCGCGGTATCTTTGTGGGTATTATCGATTATGTGCCCAAACTGTTTACCATCATCGTCATCTGGTATGCCGTGAAGTATTTGGTACGTCTCGTCTTGTATCTGGCACGTGAAGTGGAAGCAGGACGACTCAAAATCAACGGCTTCTATCCGGACTGGGCGATGCCGACTTTCCATATCGCCCGTTTCCTGCTCTATGCATTTATGATTGCGATGATTTATCCTTATCTTCCGGGCTCCGATTCCGGTGTGTTCCAAGGGATTTCGGTATTTGTCGGATTGATCGTTTCGCTCGGATCAAGTACGGTTATCGGTAATATTATTGCCGGACTGGTGATTACTTATATGCGTCCGTTCAAGATGGGCGACCGGATCAAATTGAATGATACCACAGGTGATATCATCGAAAAAACTCCTCTTGTCACCCGTATCCGGACTCCTAAAAATGAGGTTGTGACTGTTCCCAATTCATTTATCATGTCGTCTCATACGGTAAACTATAGTACTTCGGCACGCGAATATGGACTGATTATTCACTCGGAAGTATCTATCGGTTATGATATTCCCTGGCGGCGGGTTAATCAGATACTGATTGACGCTGCGTTGAACACTCCCGGAGTGGTGGATGATCCGCGTCCGTTTGTGTTGGAAACTTCGTTGAGCGACTGGTATCCGGTCTATCAAATTAATGCTTATATCAAACAGGCAGATAAGATGGCACAGATTTATTCGGATTTGCATCAGAACATTCAGGATAAATTTAATGAGGCCGGCATTGAAATTATGTCACCGCACTATATGGCAGTTCGGGATGGGAATGAATCGACAATTCAGAAAGGCGCTGTGAAAAACAGCGGTCCTGCGAAGACAGCGGAGCAGGGTGATGTATCGGAAAAGGCATAGAGTTACGTCCCGATGATGATTGCGCATCCGGAGAACACTAATAAGATGAAGTAAGTAGCTGACTATTGGTTGGCTGCAAACGTATATTATCCCACAAAATAGGTTCAAGGGTAATTATATAAAGAAGCGTCCCTTTCATCGCGAAAGGAACGCCTCGGGTTGTGTGTTTTTTCACTGAGAGTAGAATTTATATCATCAAGAGAATTTATTTCTTTCGGGTCACCGTATAAAGTATATTCCCTTTTTTATCTATCATACGAAGGTTGAGCTCTTTTTTGTCGATAGAGCAGACAGAGAAACCCGGTTCGGGGCTGCAGAACTTTGTACCTTCGATAGGTTCCACTTTGCGTGCCAGTGAGCCGGAGGAGTTAACGACATAATCGATGTCACTTCCCGGAACCCGGATATGCTGGAAGTTATGGATGTGTCCGCAGATGTACATATCTACCTTGTGCTTGCGTAAGATGGTGTCAACCCGTTTCTGCATGTCCAGTCGTTCGCTTTCCTCTTTGGGAGTATAAGCGTAGATGGGATGGTGTCCGGCTACGATAACCCAGTCTTCTTTTGCATTGGCAAGCACAGATTCCAGCCAGGATAGTTGCTTGTTGACATCCTGTTTGCAGGCATCGGGATATTTATCACTTTCCTGGCGGTATTTCTCAATCAGAGGAGTCGTGTCAATCCAGACGATGCGGATGGTGGCACCTTTCTCTTCGAATGTTTGGGTGTAATAACGGGCGGGCATTGTCCAGCGGCGGCTGATATGGGTGTAATCCAATACGGCTTGCGTGTTTCCGCGATATTCATGGTTTCCCAGGATAGGGAACCAGTCGATCATTAGTTCCGGATGGGAGTAGATTAATTCGTAGTTGGTCATCCACAAAGGGTCGTTCACGCTGCGAACTCCTTCGAAGTGATGGACATCTCCGGTGGCCAGAACAAATTCAGGACCGATCTCTTCGCCCATCGTACCCATTAATTCGGCTATTGGCTTTTGGTCGTAATATCCGTTGCGGCCTAAATCATTCGCTACGTAGAAGTTAAACTTCTTGTCAAATATAGAGTAGTCCGTCAACTGTGCCTGAACGAATGTACAGACGGAGACTAATGCGAGAATCAATAAACTCTTAATTTTCATATTCATATTCTGTTGTATATTAGTTGTTTATATATAGATAGTTATTCTGAATCTTTTGGCTTGTTGGTTTAAAAGGAAGAGAACGTTTCTTTTAAACCAATGCTCTGTTCCTTTTAAACCAACGGGGGCTTCCTTTTAAAGGAATGAATATCGTTGTTTGGCTCGCATCAGAAGTTCACTTTTACGCCGGCGTTTATCTTTACACCGTAGTGTTCAGACTGCATGGTACGGTCTTTAGTGCCCTGATAATAACGCAATGGTTGGTTCAATAAGTTGGTAGCATCTGCGTAGAATGTTGTTTTGAACTTCTTGCCGAATGTATAGCTTGCGTTCAGGTCCATATAGTTCACGGCATCATAGTAACGGTCTAGTGCGGCAACTTCTCCCATTTCGTCGATAAAGCTGGATGCAAAGTTGTAGGAGAGACGTACGTTAAAACCTTTCTTTTCGAAGTAGAGTGAGGCGTTTGCCGTATGTTCGGGAGAACCGGGTAAGGAGAGGTCTTTCTCATTTTCGCGCCCTTCGAAATTGAAGTTGTTCACTTTGGTGTGAGTGTAGGTGTATGTACCGTAAAATCCGATGCATTTCAATGCCGGAGCGATGAAGCTGAAATCACGTTGATAAGCCAGTTCCACACCAAGCAAGTCGGCATCACCTGCGTTTTTGGGTTGGGTGAACTTCTTGTATTCATTGTTTTGGTAGGTATAGTCACCAATCACCTGATCGACAATGAAATCGTTGATTTTCTTATAGAAGATACCTGCACTGACCAGACCGACGCTCTTGAAATAGTAATCGGCACTTAAATCGAAGTTGTATGAGAGGGTGGGAGTCAGGTCAGAATTACCCATCACGAGTTCATTGTCGCTGCGGTTGATATTGACACATGGAATTAATGCGGAATATTTGGGGCGGCTCAATGTTTCTGTGAAAGAGGCGCGAACTTTGAAATCATCGGTCACATCGTATTTCAATAATACGCTGGGGAGCCAGTTGACATAGTTGTTTTTATGATCTCCGGTCGGTTCAAGCGTTTCGTTTTCCTCTTCATCCACCATCCAGTTCCAGCCGTCGTATTTGATATGAGTGGCTTCCATGCGGAGACCCAGCATCATTTTTAGTTTCTTTCCCAGGTTTTGGTCGAAGCGGAAAAAAGCGGAAGTCACATTCTCTTTAGCATGATAGTTGCCGGAAGATTCTTCGAGCACCTGTTCACCCTCCATGTTTTTCAGGTCGAGCGAACCCAGATATTCTTTGGATACGAAATCGGTGGCTTTATACTGATTGCCGGGCATGAAGCCGTCGCGAATCTCACTCGTGAGGTTGTCCATATACGCTGTTTTGTATGCATCCTTGTAGGCGTCTGCGTAGTCGTAGACGGTTACATCGCGATTTTTAGTCTTGGATGCATATTTGGCTCCGAATTTCAGGCTGTTTCCATAGATTCCGTTGGCCAGCGGCAGTTCGAAATCTACTTTGAACTTCAGGTCTTTTTCGTAGATTTCCTGGTTGCTTTCGGTTAGTTCTTTCACTTTCCATTTTCCTCTTTCACCGTCCACTTCTCCGTTGTGCAGGTTTACATCGGTTGTCACATACGGAAAACGGCCGCCTGCATCCACGATGTCAAATCCGAGAAAGTCTTGTTTCAGATTGAAGTATCTTTCGTTCGGACGGTCTTCGCTGGCACCTGCGTAAGAAGCTCCCCAGTTCATTGACAGTTTGCCGAACTGATGTTCTCCGCCCAGGCTGAAATCCATTGTCTGTTGCAGTTCCAAGCGGGCGTTTTTGTTGTTGGGAGTACCTCCCTTAGTCTCTATTTGGGCAGATTGCTGCATTTCGCCTTCATCGTCCGGTCCTGTTTTGTCGAGGTCTTTGTAGGTGACGCGATAGCGGTTTTCCCAGTCGTGACGGCGGTTGTAGATGCCTTGCAGTGTCAGTCGGTGATTCGGGTTTATTTCGTAATCGAAAGCCAGTGAGTAGCTTTGGCGTTCACGTGTCACGTAGTACTGGCGTTTTTGTGCTTCTACCATTACTACTTCTCCTTTCTTATTCACATCGTATTCAAATTCTACATCATCCGAACCTACCGGAGCATTTTGATAAGAAACGGCTGCCATCATTCCCAATTTGTCGTTGAAGAAGCGGTCGCCATAAGTGAAACCCAGGTTCAGTTGGGCTTTCTGGCTAATCCAGTTGTATCCGGTTCCTGCTGTGGCACTGATGGTTCGTTTATAAGGAGTACTTTTAGTAATCAGATTGATAGAACCGCCAATGGCATCTCCATCCATATCCGAGGTGACTACCTTGCTTACTTCGATGGTTTGTATCATATCGGCAGGAATAAGGTCGAGCTGCACATTACGTGTGTCGCCTTCGGCAGAAGGGAGACGGTTGCCGTTGATTGTTACAGAACTAAGATCGGCCGAAGTTCCGCGTACTTGTCCGAAGCGGGCTTCTCCCTGATCGTATTGTACGTTAATACCATTGATACGCTTCAGTGCGTCTCCGATATTGGAGTCAGGGAATTTACCCACCTGATCGGCTGAAACGACATTGGTGATCCCTAGTGTGTTCTTCTGCGAGTTGATGGCGCGGCGTTGCCCCTGAAAAGCTCCGCCTACTACTACCTCTTGCAGTTCGAGTCCTTCATTCAGGATTACGTCTTTTTCGAGTGTCTTTCCGGCCGGAATGGTGATTTTCATTTCAACGGGTGAGTAGCCTACGTAGCTTACTTTTACGGTGTATGTGCCCGGAGTAAGATTGGCGAAAGTATAATAACCGTTGACATCACTGGTCACCCCGGTATGTAGCTTTTCGATATAGATGGATGCTCCCGGAAGGGTCTGTTTGGAAGTATCTACGATGCGTCCGCGGATAGTGCCTTGTTTGACTACGTTCACTTTTTCTTCTGCGAAAGTGTTACCGCTTGTGCTCATGACCAAAAGAACAAATGAGACAAATTTCAAAAATCGTTTCATAAATGTTAGCGTGCGTTAATTATTTGCTGCAAAAGTAGAGGGTTGACGTTTCTTACTTTTTACAGTTGGTTGAAGAACGCGTAACAAATATGCTACGTTTGTATTACAGCTTCCGGAACCGGTGATTGACGGGTTTTCTATTCTGGGAAACTATGGATTTTGCGGAAATGCATAGGCTGTATCAGATTATATCAGGATTGGGCTCCGGTATTACTGTTGTGTTCCGTATAATGAATATCAAAACGTCCGTTAGTCAGCCGTTTGCCGTTACCGAATGTGACACTGATAATTTTCATTTCTGTGTCGAAACGGCTTATGAAAGCTGTTCCGTCTTCCAGCTCTTCTCTTCCGAACTCTATATCGGTAATCGTTGATTCTTTGCCTTCTTGGGGCGATAAAATAGTGAAAGATAGATTGATACCGGGCTTTACGGAAACACTAACAGAGAGTTTGTCTTCTTCTGTGTAATAGTGGAATGAATCATACGTCCATACATACGAGTGTCCCCAATTCAGGTATCGCCCTCCCACATAAATCCAGCCGTCCATCAGGCAACCGAATGTGTTGGCTCCTGTAGTGGTGGCAGAAGGCAAAACGGTGATGTCGATCGATTCATCTTCCGTTTCTTTACAGCTCCAGAGGCTGATGATGGAAAAGAGAATGAGTATATATTTCTTCATAGTGCTTTTTTTAGTGGATGTTAGAAATAATAGGATAATCCCGTAGTGATGTTTAGTCGCGTGAGGTTGACATCATCATTTGAATTGAGTTTTACAGTAACCTTTTCTTCGTGATAGTAAGTCCTTATTCTAAGTAGCTCACTATACATATATTGTACTCCTAAACTGACTCCCAGGTTGGAATTCAGCTTATAGGTAAGATTGGCATTGGTGAGGAGACCGATAGTGAAGGCTCTCACTTTTCGTGTGTTGCCGAATACCTCGCTGTTGTTCCGCAGAATGACTCCGCCGGGACCGGTTGTCACCCGGATTTGCCAATGTTTGGTATTGGCATTACACATTCCGATTTGCGTGCCGATGAAATGAACCCATAAATGGTCTTTTCCTTCAGGATGGCTTCCTTTGGAAGAAAATCCGGTGTAGATTCCTCCGAAGATAAAGCGTTTGAGAGGACGGAAATGGTATTGTCCATCCCAGCTTACGCCTTGTGCAAGTGTACGTTGGTAGCTGTGGGTACTTAACGTTAGTGTGGGAGGATTATGAAACATCACACCGTAGCCGGCATGGAACGAGAACTCATGTCGCTCAAAATCTCTCTGTGAGAAAAGTGGAGTGTGACAGGACAGAGTGAATACGATTAATAATAGAATCGCTTTTATGGGTGTTTGATTCATCTGAATTAGTTTAGATTGTGTTTCTTTTCGCAAAAATAGCAAATAGTTCAGACTTTCTCACAGCGGATGATAACTTTTTGTCCATTATTTAATGTGCTGGCAAATAAGTAGGTATCTCCTCCCTCTGTCAGATGGAGCCGTTTGCGAAGTTCGGCTACTGTGGCGGGAAAGTTGCGGACAGTCACATTTGCTTTTTTCAGGTCTGCCAGATTCTCTTTTACTTCTTTTTTATTGAAACTGCACTGGTTGACAATCCGGAAGATTCTTCCGGGGAAGTTTTCAATAAAAGTATCGGAGGTATAAAGATGACTGTTGGGATGCAGTTTCCGGACGGGGTAGGCTGCGGCAATGCTGCGGAAGGCACCGGCTTTCAGAAGAGATGCATTCGGTTCGTAAAGGTAATCGCCTAAAGAATCGGTATAAGTACATTGGCTACGCTGCTCCTGTTCGCGGGTGAATACGAAGTGCTGTTCTTCTTGAGTCCCTTTCGTGAAGAGGTTTACACAATGAATGGTGATTTCCGCCGGTGATGTTTGTCCGAGTAGGATGAGTAGTTCCTTACATTCGTTGTTGACGGATAGGATATGAACTTCCTGTGTATGTTTCAGCTCTTTCAGTGCCAATGAAAGATCGAGCATGGGAGAGAGTTTTATCATTATCCGGCTGGCTTTGCTAAGCAGAAGATCTTCAAGCTCGGCTACGTTCGGTTCGCAGTCGGAGATGGCGACCGTTTTTCCGCCGTGTTCATTGCGGCGGGCAGGGTCGAGGAAGATACAATCTACGGGGGACATTGATTGCAGATAGGCGACTCCATCCTCATTTCTTACGTTTATATGGTTTAGATTCAGGATGGGAAAGTTGTGTGCCGCTATTTCACAAAGCTCTTCTTGACGTTCTACATAAGTGGCGGACTTGAATCCGGTGGCAAGAAAAGAACAGTCTATGCCGAAGCCTCCGGTGAGGTCGGTCAGCGAATCTCCTTGCAAAAGACGGGCTTTGTAGCGGGCAGTGATTTCAGAAGAGCATTGCTCCAGCGACAGATGTTTCGGATACCATATCTCTTCTATTTCCCGCCATGAGGGAATCTTTTCGGCAGCAACCTGTCTTCCAGCAATTTGGGTGATGGCAGTCGGCATATCTATATCCGGATACTTTTTAGCTTGTAAAGCCAGTGCACGTACATCGTCCGATGAATGTTCGCGGATAAAAAGTTGAGTTTCGGGGGAGATTTGTATCATGGTGTTATTGTGTTATAGGATATTACAATGAACCGTTGAGCACCGGTTATGGTCTTGTCGAGCGCCGATTTATGGTATTAACTTATATTTCTGTCTGGCTACATCCCGGCTGCAAAAATTGAAATGCCACCACTCGCTGGGTAATGCACGGAATCCGGCTTCTTTCATTACTTTTCGCAGGAGTATCCGGTTTTGACGTTCTGTTTCACTCATTTTTCCGTTATGTACCAGTTCGTTTTCGTTTGTGATGTGGGCTTCCACACCTAAATGGTCTACTTGGGTTCCCATAGGTAAAGGCTGCCCTAAAGAGTCTTGAATACTGATGTCTACTGCCAGTCCGTAGTTGTGTAGTCCGCCTCCACGGTTTGGGTTAGAGACATATTTGTATTTGGACGTTCCTTTTACTACGTTCCACATCTTCTTTTGTACCGACATGGGGCGGGCTGCATCGTAAATGATAAGACTATAAGACGGGTGTAGCTCTTTCAAGGCTTTTTGTGCTTCTATAAGAGCGTATGCCGCATCCGGATGCAGATAGGCTTCCGTTAAGTTGTCGTAAAGCACTTCGCCAGTGAAATTATCAGCTTGCGTATACATTAACTTAACAACGAGGCTGCTATCCAGATCGGTTACGTTGACGAGTCCCAGTGAATCCATGTAGAGAGCCATTGCGCTTCGCTCTATCGGTGGCGGTAAGACGGTGGCACTTTCTTCTCTGGATTGCATATCGTCCGGCGTATATTCGTATTCCGTCAGGGCGGGGTTCTCCTTTTCCTTTTGGTTGGAAAAGAAGGAGCATCCTGTCAGCAGCAAACAGAAGATAGCTAAACTATATTTTAGAATAATCATTCAACCTTTTGTATTTAGTGTGCCAAAGATACTTCTTTTTGGCTTTTGCTCCAATAAGCTACCTTTAAATCCTGATTGTTTAAGTGGTCAGGTCGTGCCAATATATTGGCACAACTTTGCCACTTCGATGGCACAGCCGTGCCTCTACGTTGGCACAAAGTAAGAGATTAAGTCGTTGCAACAATCTTCTTAACGTTGGATACTAACCACTGCTTTCTTCAGATTGGCGACCCCTTTCCAGATGTCCAACAGGTGCAAAACCTGTTCATCTTCGACTTTGCTATGGTTGATTGATAACAGTTCCGCATAGATCTCCAACAACTTCTTTAAGTCTTTGATCGGCTTCTCCGGAAGTCCGGCCAGCATTGCCACGATTAGTTTCTCCAGCTCCCGGTTGTGCAGGGGACTGACATTCATCATTTGTTGCTGTATCAGGTCGGTGAGTCTTTTCAGCGGTCCCCAGCCGGTATGTTGGTGTGAACCTAAGATTTTACCTATGCGCTTACTGTCTATGCATCCTTTGCCGACACGGTCTATCCAGATTTCGGCGGCATAAGAACGGGAAGTCTTATCTGCTACTAACATACAACTGGCTTCCAGTATGTAAGACGCCTCATGCCAGGTGTGTCTTAACTGATGAAGTGCTTCGATGGTGGCTTTGGTGATGCCTATTTCCCTAACCTCATTTAACATCGGATCGTAAATGGCACTGCGGATACACCATACTAATAATGGTTCCGGCATATTGGGAGTTAACCATGCTAAACGTGGCAAGTCATTTTGTATATCGTCGAAGCGCTCTATCAGCGGATACATTTCGACCACTAACGGATGCGAATCGTATGAATGGTAACTGATTTTCTCATTGTATTCGTTTTTATTGGCTACATGAGAGTTCTTGCTTTCTGGAATATCGAAAGTAAGAGTTGCAGAGTTCCATTCTACTACTTTTTTGTTGTAATCGGTATATGAGTGAGTTTGCAGATAGGTTCTCCATACAAAGTTTCCGGTCAGGAATTCGCGTGGACCTTTACTGTAAGAGAAATCTTTGAATTCGGAGTAGATTGTCTCCGGTGATTTGATGAGTCCTGCTGTCATCCACCAGGAAGGATGGGTGAAGGGTGCTTGAGGGAGTGCGTTTTCTGCTCCCAACAAGAAAGAAAGTAAACGTTGGTATTCCCCCTTTAAGTCTTGAAGGAGGATAGGGAGCTCTTGTGATGAATCATCCAGTGCCATTCGCGAGAGTGCCGTTTGCATATCCATATCTTCTGGCTCGGCGTTTGCCTGCTGATATTGTTTTAATCTTTTTATCAGGGTTGCCGGGGCAATAAACATAGGCATATGGGTGGGAGTGGACAATAGGGGTAAAGGTTTCTCCTTACTCTCCAAAAGATCTAGTGTCCGGCATAATAGCTGCTTGTGAACAGGGAATTTCTCTTTTTGGTTCGTTTTCTGACGGATGGTGAGTTTCTGCAGATTACGATAGTTCCATTTACCTTTCTGCAGTTCGTCTTTCTGTACCATTTTCTGATGCAAGTCACTTAGCTCTTTTGCTTCTTTAGGGAAGCGTTTAACCAGTAGCTTTGCATAGTCAAGGAGGAAAGTTGCCATTAGTTGGTCTAATAGGCCGTTTCGTGAACTTCCTCCGCTTATCAGTAGTTTGTAAGCGCGTTGAAGGATGGGTGTCCATTGTGAGATTTGTTTTGTGTCCTGTTGATGGTCCCATTGCACTAAGGCACCGAGGAGCAGGTCGAAATGATAGATCTCGTTCCCATCCAGCACTTGGCTGGCAAGAAATAGCAGGTCTTCGGGGGAAGCAATTTCCTGTATTCGGTTGTCCTCACGGATGATGGGGAGTATCGGTTCATACATGAAAGAGGCGGAATTGTTGTCGGGCTGTCCGAAGTGTGCGGGAGTCGCCTTATTATGGGCAGAAGTATCGTCAGACTCGTTATTCTCCAGATAAGCCTTCAGTTCTTTTTTAGTGTTTGCCAACATCGTTTCTGTATATACGGAGAGTGCTTCTCTTAATGTGGCAGATTCCGTCTCTCCATACGCCAGGATCAGTTTGACTATTTTGCTTTGAGTAGATTCTTCCCGGCTCATCAACCCTTGTGCGGCAACACAACAGATGGCGTCACGAAATTCTTTTCTTTCTTTTGCCAGTTTATTGAGTACGGCCAATGTGTTTTGGTGAATTGCCTTCACATCTGAAGCGAAAAGAACGGAAGTCTGACTTAGAAACTCTTCGATCCGAAATTGCGGATGATTGCATAAGCCCTTCAGCAGTCCGAGCATGATATTGACCGGGCGGCTGTGAGGGGCGGACAGGACGGCTAATATTTCCGGTTGTAACGCGAGTTGTTCTTCTATGCTGGGGGTAAGTGCGGTAAACATGCCTGCAAACCAGCCGCATAGGTTCTTGTTCATATTTCGGTTGACAGCGAGCAGAGATTCTCTTAATACACGCATACGGTCTAGTTTCCCGTTTTCGATAAGATATTTGTAAGGATAGTAGGGGTGTCCGCCATTTCGGTTATCCATCCAGTTCTGTCCACAGTCGTACTCAAAGAGATACCAAATATGTTCTTTAAGTGTGATTTCGCGTTTTTGCAGTATAGCAGTGGTGTTGATGTAGCTTACCAGATAACCCGCAATGGTTTGTGGAGAAGGTGTCACAGTAAGTATTCCCTGCTCTATCCAATCCATCAGGACTTCGTAATCCATTCCGTAGAAACCGCCGAATTCTTTGCCTTCACCTTCTTTGAAGAAGCTGTCGAGCCAGGAGGGGACGTACCACGGGATCAATTCATTCAGTTGCTCGGTGTTGATTCCCCATTGGTGTTTACGGAATTCTTTCAGCGAATAGATAACGAGAGCGGTAAGATTGATGATACGATGCTGTGCGGAAGTCCCCCGTGTACCGTATGTGTTCTCGTTAAGTTGCACGAATTTACTGTAGTATTCTTCCAGTTTGTTCAGGCGGGGTACCAGGCTCTTTCGTTCTTCCTGTGTGAGTCCTTGCAGAAAGGGGATGATGGCATCACCCTGTTGCTTTTCTACTATTTCGTTGAGGCGTTCTTCTAGGGTCATAATCATGAATTAATTATAGTTTGTTGAGTGAAGTGGTCACTTTCTTCAAATTGCTGTTCGTTGCCCATTCTTGCAGGCGTTGCAAGAGTTGTTCGTTTGTAACTTTGCTGCGGTTGATGGTCAATAGTTCCAGATAGAGTTCGAGCAGTTGTTTGAGTCCGGTGACGGGTTTGTCGGGCAATCCGCTGATAAATACAGTGAGCAGTTCTTCCAGTTGGCGGTTGTGGAAAGCGCTTCGTTTGTACATGCTTTCGTACACTTGTGTGGTGAAGCGTTTTAACGGAGCAAGTTCCATGTTGATAAGCCGGGCCAGGATTTCTCCTACCCGGTGGTTGTTTATTCTTCCTGTGGAGAGTCCTTCTATCCATAATTCTGCTGCATAGGAACGGACTGTTTTGTCTACAAAAAGCAGCGAGCCGCTTAATAGGAGTAGACTCATTTCTTTGAGCGGGCAATGGAAAGACAACAACATGCGTAAGGCACAGGCAAGGGTGCGTTTGCTGTCTTCCTGTGGACTGCCGAAAGCCATGTAATTGGAGATAATTTGGGCTATCAACGGTTCCGGGCGGTTAGGGTAGCAACACAATAGAGGTTCCATGTAGCGGGAGTCATCCATGTTGTATTTGCTGTTAATAATCAGATGTTCCTGCCATAGCTGATGGCTGTTGCGTTCGATATATTTGTGCCATTTGTGAGAATCAAGTTGAAGCAGGCGTCTGTCCGTTTCGTATGAGTTTTCTTTAGGTTTCACTTCTTTCCACTCGTAGTCTCCTGTCAGATGATTGTGTGGCAATGTGTTACAGGAGAAAGACTTGAATGCTTTAAATTCCGTCTCCGGTGCTTTTACCAGTCCGGCGGCTATCCAGGCGGTTGGATGGTTGTAGGGCGGTTCGGGTTGCGTGTTTTCGTCCAATAAGAACAGACAGAGATGCAGGTACTCATCTTGTAACAGTTGCCGGGCGGTGGCGATGGCTTCTTCTTTGTCTTCCATGGCACAACGGGCAATAGCCAGTTGGAAATCCCACGAACAAGGTTTCTTTCCTGCTTCCTGGTATGCGGCAAGCCGGCGTATCAGTTCGGTGGCTTGTAGGTATGCCGGGGTATGGGTGGGAGTAGAAAGCAATGGCAATGAATTTCCTCCTTTTATTTGGCGGATCACATTCAGCCATAACTGTTGGATAGGTATGAAACAGGTTGCGTTGCTGTAACCGGGTTTCCAGTCAGCAAGTCGTTTGAAGGAACGTTCGTCGTAAGCTCCCCTGTTTTTATCTATTCCTTTCAGTTTCTCTTCCAGCCGGGTGAACATGTTTCTCAAAACTCCTGTGTTGGAGTTGTCTGTCTGTGCCCATAAGCGTTGGTATTCCAACAGGAAAGTGGCAAGGAGATCTTCGTATGGTTCCCAACTATTGGCAACAATATTGGCTGCCCGTTGGAAAATAGGTTCCATCCGGTTGAGGTCTTCTTTATCCAGTTGGGGATGGAAAGCAATGATAGCGGCAATCGTTGTTTCTATCTCCCAGTTCTCCTCCATGTCGAACAAACGGCTAAGCTGAAACAGGAAATCTTCTTTGTTGGTAGGGAATGGAATACGGTTGTCTTCCCGGCAAATGCGGATGGCTTCCAGAGGTGGCTCTTCGGAGAGGAGGGAGTTTTCGGTACTATTTTCATCTGTACTATTTCTTTCTGTATTCTCTCCTTCTGTATGAAGAATGTCTTTTGTCACACTTGTATCTGTTGCATTTGCTTCTTCTGCAAGGTGTGGTTCTGTAGACTGTGAATCTATAGACTGTGGCTTGAAAGATGCGAGTATCGCTTGCACGCTTTGAAACATCTCCGGTTGATAAGACTGTAGTGTTTCTTGGAGATTGGACGAAGAGGCATCCCCATACTTTGAAATAAAGTTGGCAGCTTTCTTTTGCAGGCTTTCGTCCTTCTTCAAGAATAGTTGGCAGAGAGTGATACAACAAGGCTCTTTCATCTCGGGATGTTGCGCAACGATCTTTTCAAAGATGGAGTAAATGGTTAATAGCGAGTTTTTGGGACTGGAGAAGAAAAGGGTGGTTGCCCGTTCGATGAATTCCTGATAACGGAATCCTTCTTCGTCTGCAATGCTCTTCAACTGTTGCAACATTATATTTACCGGCTTGGTGTAGGAAGAAGTGAATGTTTGCATGATCTCTTCCTGTAAGGATAACGATTCTCCGGTGGTCGGTTGCAGCGTTTCAAAGAATCTGGCAAACCATCCTGCCATGTCTTTTTTGAAGCTCCGGTGAAAAGTGGCGAGGGTGGCTCTTAGTAGCCGTTCTCTATCCAGATGGCCGTCCAGTGAAAAGCGATAGAGGGCCGCGCTGATACTTTCATCCCGTATTGTGATTCCTTTTTTATAAGCATTTTTGGCACAATCATCCTGATAACCGATGATTGATTCGTGTTCGAAAAGCGTCCAGATGTGTTCTTTCAGTGTAATATCCCGTTTGAGTAGTAGTTCACTGTTGAAAGTATCGTCTCCTTTGGGATTCTTATTTCTGATGCGGGTAATCCAGGGGAGTACATGTGCAATACGGCTTGGAGCGATTTCTTTGAGGTAACCCATATCCATGAGCTGCATCAGTTCTTCGTAATTGAGATCGAAATTGAACCATGTTTTGTCATCGTTGATAAAATCTGTCAGCCAGGCAGGGTTGTAAAGCGGGAGTAGTTTGCAAAGCATATCAAACTTCACATGATATGCCATATCCATCTCCCGTCTGTTGGCACATACAAACTGTACTGCCGATAGAAAATGTGCCCGTGCCGCACTACAGGTTGTCTCACTGCTGAAACCAGCGAACCTGCCTTTTATCCATTGCAATTCCCGGATAAGCGGCAGCAACTTCCGCCTGTCCTTCATTGGCAACTCCAATAATCTCTTGATAAAAGGGATTAATATCTTCTCTTCATTCTCCGGAGTATCCACATAGGCTTTGGATAACTTCTCCAGTTCTTTTTTTAGTTCTTCCATTGCGCTAGTTTCTTTACTGCCAGAATATGTTTGCAAGCTCCCCGTTCTCCCTGATTACTGCTGAACCAAGTGCAAGTGCAACGTTCTTTTTCGTTCTCCCTGTCCAGAATGACGGTATGCCTCACTCCTCCGCTTCCTGCAACACGGGCTTCCGTCCGGTTGCCATCATTCGCAATGATTTCTACTTTGTCTTCTTCCAGCAACTTTTCTGCAGCTATCATTCGCGGGTTGAGGCTCAAAATACGTTCGGTTTTGAAAGGCAGGCGGCGGTAGAAGAAACTGTTTTCATCCAAATCGAATCCCAGCAAACCCATTGCTGCCAATCGTGCCGAGAGAGAATCTACCTTATCCAGGTCAATATGCTCTTCTATGGCAAAAAGCGTAGGGTTGAACTGTTGGTTGGCGTAACTGTATTTATCCATCGCCTCTATCCATCTTTCAGGTACATCTTCGAGCAGAGATTCCAGTGCGGCACCTTCTCCGGAGAATCCTCTCCAACATTCGCGGGAAAGAGAAAGGCTGAAGCGGACCGGACCGAAATAGAGTTGCCAGATAGTAGATTGCATAGTAGGATGTGCAAATACTTTCAGTTCATCAGCAAACGGAAGCAAGGGTTCGAGTAAGCGCAAACGGTGGAGTCCTCCGATGCAGATGGCATTCATACTTTTCACCGGTGAAAAGGCCGGTTTTTGACCGCGCATTACTAAATAATAGTCACATTTCACACTACTTTTCGGTAGTGTCTGGAAGAGTTGTAAGGTTTGTATGCGATTGAAGGAATAGACCTTTTCGGCAACGGATTGATAAATCTGTACCGTAGTCAGTCCCTTTATCCATTTTACGGGAAGAGGTACTTTTCGCTCTATCACCTTCTCACCTTTATTATAGAGTCCCACTTCTTTGGGGCCGACCGACATTACTACATTTTCTTGTCTGCCTATTCCTCCTAAAGCGGAAATCATTCCGGGATTAAAATCTACATTCGTTGTCCCGTTTTCCAAGAATTCTCCGTCGTGTCCATCAGGAAGTACATCGACCCTGGCGTATACACCTGCACAATTAGAAAATCCTTCAAAGCGTAAACGGTTATTTCCAGCCGTTACAATCGGATCTTTCAGCATCGCAAGCTGTGCTGGTGTCAGATTGAAACTGGATTGCACAACGTTGGATAACGCAATGAGGCAACGTGCCGTCATATAAGGTTGCGTCAGCTTTCCCCAAAAGAAACAGGGGGCTTCTCTCTTTTCTATTTCGCTATATTTGGCAAGAAATAGTTCGTCCTGATCGGCCGACCGTTGCAATGTGGAAGGAGCTGCATATTGATAAGAAATAGTATCAGTCATAGATAATAAATTGGTATTTGGTTGTACATTGCCCAAATATAGAAATTAATTCTTATGTGAAAAAAGAAGTAGGAGAATTTACATCACTTTGGAATGTGTGATATTATAAAATATCGCCGAAAGACTAATTTATCTCTCTTTTTGTACTGACTATGAGATACAATTCTTTATAGTTGGATACAATTTTTTATACATAAAACAATTATTCTTTATAACTATTCTTAAATTATGCGTTCCTTTTTGCCATAAAGTAATACTTTTGTTCCCATAAATAGAATGTTAAAGCGACATATTCTAAATTAAGTCTTATGATTTTTTTAATATAAAAAGACAGCTGTTTGTGAAAATCGCTAATATTGTTTGTTTTGTTTGTGTTATC
>ERZ1106950.1248-NODE-1248-length-17462-cov-6.242948_pt1 | contig 17462 bp, 19 predicted proteins | sample MGYA00403675_ERZ1106950 | MGnify/ENA primary metagenome ERZ1106950 (study PRJEB35170, sample SAMEA104062410) | human gut metagenome | biome: human gut; feature: human-associated habitat; material: faeces | place: Denmark | collected 2012-06-13 ... | reverse complement strand
TTGGTCTGGTCGTAAATACGATTTCAGCACTTTCTGTTAAGGAACTTCCGGAGGAGGAACTTAATGAAGGAGAAGTAAAGAATGATAATGAAAAGTACGGAATGGTACAGGCATTCAAGCTTCTTGTTAGAAACAAATATTACATGATGATTTGTGGAACATATATTTTACAGCAGTTATACGGTGCCATGATCGGAGCCGGGATCTATTATATGACTTGGGTGCTGAAAAATAAAAATTTGTTTGGCCAGTTTGCATGGGCGGTAAACATTCCACTGATCATTGCCTTGATTTTCACACCGACATTAGTTGGTAAGTGGAAGGGTATGTATAAACTTAACTTGAGAGGTTATGTTTTAGCAGTCATCGGTAGAGCACTTGTTGTTGTTGCCGGATATATGGGTAGTGTTCCGCTGATGATGGCGTTTACAGCTCTTGCAGCCTTAGGTCAGGGACCATGGCAGGGAGATATGAATGCTGTTATTGCATCCTGCTCTGAATACACTTATCTTACACAGGGAAAGAGAATTGATGGAACGATGTACTCTTGTACTTCTCTTGGTGTAAAAATCGGTGGAGGTATTGGAACCGCTGTTGTTGGATGGATGCTTGAGTTCAGTGGATATGTCGGAACAAATGCAACTCAGCCACAGTCTGCACTTGATATGATGCAGTTCATGTATCTTTGGCTTCCGTTAATCTTTGATGTATTGATTATGTTTGCACTTTCAAGAATGAATGTTGAAGATGCAAATAAAAAACTGAAAGCAGAAAAAGGAATTGCTGCAGATGAAATAACAGATGCATCAGACATGAATTAGCATTTGACAGGGAAAAAGCATTGTTTGAACATTGTTCAATGAGGCAATGCTTTTTCTATATAAATATCTTCAGGACATTTGATGATCTTGAGACGATTATTACAACTGCATGGAAATGGCATAGAAATCATCCGAATGGTTATGAAGCATAATATAAGGGCAGTAAAATGATTGATCAGCTGATTTCTGAATTGGTCGCTTATGGATTGCAAAGTGGATTAAATAGATGATCCAGATATAAGAGAACAGAGGAAGGAAAAGTTGTATTCAAAAGATTTATAGAAAGTCTATAAAAAAGACCACATCATTTTGTGAAATGGTCTTAAGCAAAATATTCAGTTTTCACAAAACAGTCTGTTTAGTATTTATACATGGTATGGATGCGCAAAATATTCTGTGTAGAATAGTAAAAGGTCATTCAGGTATTTTTTAAGGTTGCTCATTTGCAATTCCTCCTTTCCTTGTTTACAAGTCGATTATAGGATAGATAAAAAAGGATTGCTTGCCAAATCGAAAGAAGATATAGACAAATGTTGCAAAGGAGAGTATTTCATGCAGTTAAAATATGTTGACACAAAAGAGGAAATTATAGCGGTCAATAAAAAGTCAAAACATATTGAACCTCATCTTCATAATGCACTGGAGATTGTATGTGTAACAAATGGAGCATTAGAGCTTGGTGTCGGACAGGAACTTTACCATATGGAAAAAGGAGATATTGGATTTGTATTTCCAGATATCATTCATCACTATCAGGTACTGACACCCGGTGTAAATACGGCCATTTATCTGATTGCATCGCCATTTGTGATTAGTAAATTTGCAGATATCATGCAATCCATGGCTCCCGAATATCCGATTATCAGAGCGGAAAAGGTTGAACAAGAGGTATATAGAGTTATAAATGCAATTTTAGAGACAGAACAGCCAGATATAACTGTTGCACAGGCATATCTTCAGATTGTGTTAGCACGTTGCATGGGAAAATTGAATTTGGTAGAAAAGAGTAATGTGGGGAGCAGGGATCTGATTTACCAGACGGTTTCCTATATATCAGCAAATTTCAAAAAAAAGTTTTCGCTGGAAGAGATGGCAAAAGATCTGGGGGTAAGCAAATATGTCTTATCTAGGCTTTTTTCTCAAATATTCCATAGAAATTTCAATCAATATCTTAATAATGCAAGGTTAAACTACGCATGTTATCGTCTGGAAAATACGAGGGATTCTATTACAAATATTTGTCTGGATAGTGGATTTGAAAGTCAAAGAACGTTTAACCGAACATTTAAAGAAAGATACAAAATATCGCCGAGTGACTATCGGAGTAAATGCGTGAAAGATATGTTGTTATAAACGGTTCTATTAATGGAAAATGAGCAGAAAACGCAGACCATCGAGACGCTGCGGCAAACCATTAAGGAATGGGACATTTCATGAAGAATTGGAGAAACTGTTTCCAGAATTAAAATAGACACATATAATTGAACCGGCCTTCCATACATTGAGAGGGCATTCTTAATCAAAACATAAGGGAAATCCGTATAGAAATACTGCAGACCGCCCCATCCAAAATGAAAAGGTGGCCTACAGTTCCATTCTGTGAATTTTATTACATCATCGGGCGTACAGTCCGGATACTTACAAATACGTTCCAGCGTGATAAGCGTAATGGTGAACCTCACATGACTAAAGTCACGTGCTTCTCAGCCGTTTTAAACGGCAAGACCGGATACCGGCGGATACGCCTGAAACTTAGAACTGCGCAGATATGCGCATCCTCCATGCCGGGTACGGCTGGGTTCCACATAACAGGTAGTCCTCCGGATATCTGCCTATGTTTATGCAGCTTTCGAACATCCATACTCATTCTGAAAGATGAGCAGGTCAGCATAAACGCATGAGGTTCTGCGCTTCACCGCAGGTACTTTTGCCTCCAGTGAAGACCTTTCCGTTTCCGGTAAGGTTTTTATGATTTCCCGAATCCAGTATCTCGCTCCGATATTGTAGGATGCTGACAGATCACAGTTATACTGTTTTCCAGATTGGAAAACACACAGGCTGTGGTTCTTCGGATCTCGGCTGACCGGTCCGCTTCCATCATACGCCAGACGGCTGGTATTCCATGCGCAGACACGGGACACACGGATCCCATACCGGTGTGCTTTGTGTTCACACATAGTCTGGATCTCCCGTTTCTTCCAAAGATGCAGTTTCTGTCGTTTCTTTCCTGAAATCTTTCCCTTCATTTCCAGGTACTCAAACACGATCACATCCGCATGATTCTCATGAGCATATTCTGCGATCGAACAGGCAGCCTTTCTGGCAAGTTCCGTATTCAGGCGTTTCGCATACGCCCATCGGCTTCCGATCTGCTTGGAACCGTGTTCCTTCTGGAATCTCCGGATCCTTCCGAGTACATGGGACAGCCGGTCTTTTTCACTGGGGAAATTGATAAATTTCCGGTCCAGGACAGTTCCGTCTGACCGTATGATACTACAGACTGCATCCGTATTGATTCCAAGATCCACACTGCAGATGAGCTGATCCTTTACAGGTGTTTTTGATAATGTAACTTCTTCCGTATAAGAAAAGCGGAGAAAATATTTCTGATGTCGTTTTTCCAAAACCGGAGCAGAAGACTTTTTTCCGGACCAGTGCCTGCGCAGGTACTCCATATCCGTATGAAGCAGACCTGCGCGGAACCATTTCCAGTCATGACCATCATAAAGTTTCAGGCAGGCCGCGTCTTCACTCTCTTCTCCTGGTTTGTACATGACATTCCGATAAAATACCGGCATCGCATGGTTTTCATATACAAGCTTCGGTTTTCCGGAAATCGCTCCATTTTTCCACTGTTCCAATCTTGTATGGTACGAGGAAACACTCCCGAGCGCATGCTGGATCGCCGCTCTTCTCAGATATGACGGCATTTTCGGAAAACGGGCATCGAAGTCAAATCTTGCATGATTCTTCTTTGTTTCATGTACCAGATGTTCCGCCTCGTTAAATCTCCGTTTTATCTGATCGATCATGGATAACTCTGTCCATACGGTCTCATATATCTCCGTCAGACAGCGGACCGCCTCCCGGTAAAGCGCCAGCGTATGGCGGATCGGGATATTCTTATTTTTAATTTCCGCGCCATAGCTGGATACGACCTGCATAGGTTTCCTCTACTTTCTGTTCTCTTTTTCTTTCTGTCCTTCGATATAAGCCATGATCTGTTCCCGACTTCGGTCACTGACGGTCACAGCGCAGTAAGATGGGTTCCAGAGATGTCCGCCCCACAGCTCCCTTTTCAGTTCCGGATGTGCAAGAAACAACTGTCTCGCAAGATTTCCTTTCATGATCTTGATCATATCCGAAATAAAGAACTGCGGTTTACAATCCAGTAACAGGTGGATATGGTCCGGCATTACTTCCATCGCAAGGATCCGAAATTGATATTCTTGTGCGATTTCCTGCAACATTTCTTTGCACTCCTGATCTACACCATTGGTCAGAACTTTCTTTCGGTATTTCGTGCACCAGACCAGATGATATTGAAGCGAGTACACATATCCTCTACCATACGAAAGAGAATTTTCTTTAATAGTAAATATATCTTTTTCCATATGAATATTATACCATATGTTACTAAGCATGTAAACATATGTTCGATATTATTGTAAATAAATAGCGCACCTAACTCATCACTGAAGTAACGAGAATGCGGTGCGTGTTTTTCAACCTGTCAAGCGTATGGTTATCGAGGACTTTATCCTGAAGCATCGCATATTGAGTTATTTTCCCGTTCATGTATCGTTTTCCAAAGCGGTGTATAGTCAACCATGATCCGTCCTCCTACGGACAATCATAGCGAATGTTTTCACAAATCCATATTGTGTTTACAAAAACAGAGGGGAACACATTTACAAAGAAAATTGCCAGACAGTCTATGATGTCCGTTATCATTTCAATGAAGATGCAAAGGAAACAATGCAGGAGAAGATTAAACGGATACCGGTTACCGAAGCAAGCCGAATGGCAGTGTATTAAAATTAGGTGGATGTAATTGAAGAAAAAATATGATATCATGTGAGTAACAAGTCGGAATTTGGAGGTAAAAAGCATGATGAAGCTCGATAATTTTATTAATATGATGACGGGACACTTTAATAACAAAGAGCAGTTTGATAATATGCAGAGAGAAGGGAAAACATATCCTTATGCAGAACACATTAATACAATCTGTAATGAGAAAATTTTAAACCTTCCTAAAGATTTTAATGGTAAATTTGTTGTTGAAGAAAGCTACTATGAGACAAATGGTAAACGCCATGCTTCCCCACATCTTTTCCTTATTACAGAGAAAGAAGATGGAATTGTGTTGTATTCTTATGAAATACCAGAAGGAGAAGATAAAAGTACGTTTTCATATGATTCTATGAAAAATGCTGACTACACTGAATTGAAAAAATCTGAAAAATTCACTCCGGCGCTCTATCATGAGAAAGATGGAATCTGGGAAGGAGGCAGTACAAGCCAGTTTTCACCGGTAATGACATTTAAGCTTTGGGAAAAGTTTTCTGATAGTTGTCTGGAGGTATCTGAAAGCATGGAAGTTAATGGAAAGAAAACTTTTGGATATGATGAACCAATTATCTATAAGCGAGTATAATCCAAGAATGAAATATTGCGATAAATTACTATTTATGGAGGTATATATTATGAGAGTAATCATTTCAATCATTCTAATGGTAATTGCAGCGTTGGTCGGTTTTTTCTTTGGTGCTGGAATGAACGAAGCAATGGGTGGAGCAATACCACTTTCAATGATTACAGGTTTTGCTTGCATTATTAATGCTATTGAAAAGAACAAGAAGGACTGACAACTCCCTGTTTTGAGAATTGAGAAAATCGATATTTGTGGAGGTGATATACATGGCAAAACATGAGTTTGGAATTATGATGGATGCTCCTCAGCAGGGCACACGATATGACGAGTATGAGCCGTGGAAATATACCTGTATTTCTGTTGATGATGCCCATTTGGAAGGTGTTGTTGAAAAGCTTTCATCCATTGACTTCTATTGGCATGCACTTTCTGTTAAAGGCAAAGGGCTTGCATACTGTGGTGTTACACTTGTTCCGCCCTGTTCATTAAAGGCGTTTATTGATAGCATTGCTGATATTCCTGAATTGTGCGAATTAAAGAAACTGTTAAAAAAGGCATTGGACAAAAATAAGTGGGTTATTCATTACGGAATTTGATTGAGTAACAACTTCCAGTTTGCCGATGCCAAAAGGTTAAAACAGAATATCGCGGAGGCGGTGGCATGAATAAACTATACGATTTATTAAAATATATTATCTATGCAAGTTTCTACATGATTGTGATTAAAACGGGTATGGATTTCTATGGGTATAAGCGCTTTCCGAAACTATACGAATCGTATTCTGCACCGTGGTATACAGAAGCATTACTGTATATCGCTGCCTCGCTTTTCGTGATTGTCGTATGTTTTGTGCTCAGAGTAATCATTGGACGAAAGATGAAGAAGAGGTGAGCTATATGTTTATGCTGTTTGAGTTTATGTTTCCGATTATCTTCGTAATGGTTTTTGGCATGATCATCTTCCAGTTTGTGACAGGAATCGGAACATGGCATAAAAACAATCAGTCACCGCGTTTGTCGGTGAGTGCAACCATCGTCGCAAAGCGTGAAAATATCACACATCATAGCCATGCAAATGCGGGTGACCTGTCTGGAACTCATGGCTACCATTCGACTTCAAGTACCAGCTACTATGTCACGTTTCAGGTAGAGAGCGGTGACCGGATGGAATTGCCGGTTTCTGGCAGAGAATATGGAATGCTGGCGGAAGGCGACATTGGGAAACTTACGTTTCAGGGAACGAGATATCTGTCATTTGAGCGCGTGTGATTCTGGATGTGATAGTGTGAAAGAAAATAGTCTTTTTCATCGAAAAATTTTTTTAGCTTTCACGCAGTCTTACAACATTCCGCGCCGACCGTCTGCGTTCTTCCTCCTGGGCAGCATAATGTTTTCTGGTCGTATTGACATCATTATGGCCTAAGACGGAGGCGACGAGGTAGATATCACCGGTTTCCCGGTAAAGGCTTGTACCGTAGGTGCTGCGGAGCTTATGCGGGGTGATCTTTTTCAGCGGTGTGACAAGTTTCGCGTATTTTTTTACGAGATTTTCCACGCTGCGCACATTGATCCGTTTCCGCTGCATGGAGAGGAAGAGGGCATCCTCATTTCCTGGAACCGCGTCGATCATTTCCCGCTCATCAAGGTAGTTTTCCAGCACATCACGGACTTCATCGCTGAAGTAGATCACGGATTCCTTTCCGCCTTTCCGGTAAACTCTGGCACCGCAGGTATCAAGGTCGATATCATTGATATTTAATCCAACGCATTCAGAGACACGGATACCGGTTCCGAGGAGGAGTGACATCATTGCAAGGTCTCGAACCTTCGTTCGCTCATGGTAAAGTTTCTGTTTCTCGGTCAGTTTGTCACCTTCCTCAACCTCATCGAGGAGCTTTGCAACCTCATCGATCTCCAGACGGATAATTTCCTTTTCGTGGAGCTTCGGCATGCGCACGAGGGCGGCTGGGTTCTTCTCGATCCGTTCATTTCGGAAGAAATAGCTGTAGAAGCTGCGGAGAGAAGAGACCTTCCGCATGAGTCCACGTTCTGTATTTATAACATCTTCATTTGTATCACTCGGATGACATTTCAGATAATCAATATATTCCTCCAGATCTGTCACCGTCAGCTTTTCAAGATCGGACGGTGTGAGAGTATGGGACGGATTGTCAAAGGTGCCGGGATTGGCGGTCTTTAAGAACTGAAAAAATATTTTCAGATCATATGCGTAGGCAATCCTGGTTCTTGTGGACGTGCTTGTCTCGATTCCGCGGAAAAAATCGGAACAGAAAGAAGGGAGTTCCTTCTGCAGTTCCCGAAGTTTCTTGATATTTTCAATATCTTTCTGTTCATGGTAGGAGAGTGTGGCCATCAGAATTCCTCCTTTTTATTCTTGCGTTCACAGCCACTTTCATGGCAATTATGTGATCTGGAAAGTTGTTCTTCCACACCGGTCTGATCTCTCTGTATTTTCACAGATGTCTCCGATCGACAGGCTTTATCATCCACCTTCTCAAATGTTCCAGCCATTCCGATATTTCCAAAATTCCAGCCTTCAATATTTCCAGATATCACCGCATGAAACAGCCGTTCCTTAATTCCCGGATTATCTTTATTTAACTGTTTGGTTAAATTTTTAACATATTCGCGCTTTGTATGTCCATCCGCGGGGCATGGATTTTTGCACACAGGAAGATTATACTTATTCTTAAATCCGATCACATCAGCTTCAGAGACATACATGAGAGGGCGGATCACAGTAAGCTCTGTGCGGTCCAAAAATGTCTTTGGCGGGAATGTATAAAAACGTCCTTCGAACATTAAAGACAACAGCATCGTCTCAATAATATCATCCTTATGATGCGCGTAAGCGATCTTATTGCATCCGGCGGCCTTTGCCTCAAGGTTTAGGGCTCCTTTGCGCATTTTCGCACACAGAGAGCATGGATTGGACTCTTTACGGGTCTCAAAAACGATTTTCCCGATCTCGGTGGGGATTATCGTGAGCGGTACCTGAAAGCCTTCGCAAAAGGCCTTTATGCCGCTAAAATCCTGAATTCCGAATCCGAGATCGACTGTGAATGCATGAAGCGTAAAATGTTTCGGATAAAAGCGCTGCAGTTCATGGAGCGCATAGAGAAGAGCCAGGCTGTCCTTGCCTCCGGAGACACCGACAGCAATATGGTCCTGATCATCGATGAGAGTATAATCATCAACAGCCTGACGAACCAGGCTTAAAAGTCTTTGTAATTGCATTAGAAAACCTCATTTCATGGAAAACATGGTAGATGACCGGAATTTCGCCATAACTATTCGATAAACTGTTCTTTCACGAATAGTTGGAAATCTATCCATATCATACGCTATTCCATCCCAAATGTCAATATTTGTCAATATAGGTAATTATGGTACAAAAATTTAGGTAATTACGGTACAAAGATCTATTCTGTCATTTTGTGCCACAGTTTTTTCATTTGTGTTAAAATGTTTTTAGGTTATATATGGTACAAACATGCTATTTTTAGGAATTTATTGTACAAAGTCGAATGAATTTTATTTGTAACATGGTACAAAGCCGTAATATTTAGCCAATTATGGTACAAAGTCACGTTGTGAATAATATATATAGATATCACCCTCTCTTTAGCTATTTTTCAAGAGATTTGTCGTCATATCACTTAATCTATCAGGACCAACTCCTGTACAAAAAATCCCCAATTCCTCAAAATGAGATATATGATAATGAAAAACAAAAAATCCTTAGCTCTTTGTCTGATTGCGGGATTGCTGATTGGTTCCCTGAACGGATGCAGCACATCAAAGAATGAAACCCCTGCTTCTTCCGACGTCACCAAGCCTTCTTCTGACATCAGCCAGCCGTCTTCCGGTTTCAGCCTTTCTTCTTTCCAGACCGCAGATCTGGAAGGAACGACAGTGACACAGGACGTTTTCAAGGACTATGATATCACGATGGTCAATGTATGGACGACCTGGTGCCAATACTGTGTTGAGGAGATGCCGGAGCTGGAAAAGGTTTATCGGAATCTCCCTGAGAACTCCAATCTGATCACTGTCTGCATGGATGCCGAAGAGGAGGAAGAAGAGGCGAAAAGACTGGTGAAGGAGACCGGCATCACCTTCCAGGTGCTGACAGGCAATGAAGACCTTCACAAGATCATGGACAAAAACCTGAGCGGGTTCCCTACCACCTTCTTTATTGACAAAAACGGTCAACCGATAGATGATCCGCTTGTAGGTGCCCCTTCCAGGGATACTGCAAAAACATATATCGATTGTATCACAGCCGCGCTTGCTGCTGTAAAGGAAAAGAAGTAAAGATTTCATTGGGAAAGGTGGTTATTCGATGATAAAACCAACCGAGCGTTCCGAATCGGAAAGACGGTTATAGGCAGTCAGAGGCATCATCCTGATTCTGTCTGCAGCCGGTATCGGATATGGAATCATGAGGGGAGAACAGGCGGAGGTGCTGAAAAAAGCAGTTGCTGTCTGCCTTCAGTGCATCGGCATAGGATAAATATTATGAAGAAAGTAAAACGATCTGCAAAAAGGAACTGGATTCAGCTTGCTTCTGCCGTATTCTTTAACGGTTATGCGCTGGGTTATCAGTGGGGACATATTTTTACAGGAAAATCAAAGATGTTTTGTGTACCCATCTTAAACTGCTACTCCTGCCCGGGAGCTCTTGGAGCATGTCCCATCGGCTCCCTGCAGTCCCTGGCCGGAGGCCGGAAATTCCGTCTCTCCTTTTATGTGCTTGGAATGCTGATGCTGTTCGGACTCTTTCTCGGCAGAGCCGTATGCGGTTTTTTATGTCCCTTCGGGTGGCTTCAGGATCTTCTGTACCGGATCCCCTGCCGAAAGATCACGATTTCTGCAAAACTGGACCGCTGGCTCCGTTATATAAAATATGTGGTACTTGCTCTGTTTGTGTTCCTGTTGCCGGCCCTGCTTCGGAATCAGTACGGGATGGGAACCACCTGGTTCTGCAAATACATATGCCCTGCCGGTACACTGGGCGCAGGAATCCCGCTCCTGCTGACCAACGAAGGTCTGCGGCAGGCAGTCGGTCTCCTGTTTCAATGGAAATTTACCGTATTGGTGATCGTTATGGTTCTTTCTGTCCTGACCTATCGTCCCTTCTGCAAATATCTGTGCCCCCTTGGAGCTTTTTACGCTCTCTTCAACCGATTCAGTCTGTATCGACTGACCCTTGACAAAGATCGCTGTATTGACTGCAGGCTGTGCGAAAAGATATGCAAGATGGGCGTTCAAGTTACCCAAAACATCAATTCCCCGGAATGTATCCGGTGCGGCGACTGCATGGAGGCATGTCCGAAATCCTGTATCAGCAGGGAGCAGCTTTTGGGAAAATCCGGCGAAAAGAAAGATATCTGACGCTATATGTGCAAAAATCCGGAAAGAATCTCCCGATTTGCTGATTCTTTCCGGATTTTTTCCTTAGGCAGACTAAGCCTGATTATACCAGACAGTATGATCTCTAAGGAAGGATCCTTTCTGCTTCCTGAAGCAGCTGATTCACTTTCTGACGATTTACAAGCAGCACCGCTTTTCCATTCACCTTTGCTCCATAATAATTCTGATCATAGGGAATCAGCTCTACCTTACAGTCCGTTCCCTCCTCTTCTTTTCTGTCATAAATCAAGGTCATCACCGGTTCCTGTCTCAGCTGTTCCGTGATATCCGCCACACGCTTTTCTGCAGAAAAGCTATACAGCAAATAATAAAAACGGTTGAACTCTTTTTCCGTGATCTCTTGTCCGTTCAGACTATATCGGATCTTGCCGTCTGCCGTAGATGTCATGGTAAATTCTGCCCTTCTGGCGTCTACCAGGATCGTAAGTCCGTCTAATTCCTGCTGTCTGATCGGTGCCACATTCATAGTTAAAAATGACTCAGGTTTCCGTAGCCAGCCTTCTCGATCACATTTCTCGCTGCAGCATCGATATCGCAGAAGCGTACTCCCGGTCTGATCATAGCTTCAGCGGCCCGGTTTGCTTCCAATACCAGATCATAAATTCTGCGATGCTCCTCTTTCTGAACTTCCCCGCAGAAAAAGGTTCTTGTCATATCAGCGCAGTAATTATCCTTTTTGCATCCCACATCAATCAGAATACAGTCACCTTTTTTCAGCGGGACATCACCGCAGCGATAGTATCCCACTGCCGCATTGGAACCAAAGCAGACAGAAGGAGGAAAGGAAAGATCATCTGCTCCAAGACTCTGGTAGATCTCTTTCATCCGATTTGCCACTTCCCGTTCTGTTACTCCCTCTTTCAAAAGACCTTTGAACTGATCCATTGCACGGTCATTGATAGCCGAAACTCTGCGCATAGCTTCCATCTCTTCCTCATCCTTGACTGCCCTTACCTCATCCACACAGACAGATGCATTCACAAAGTCTGATGCGCATTTCTGAGCAATCAGTGGGAGCAGGAATCTGGCCGGAATCGTTTTATCCACACCCAGAGGCTTTTGGGGATCTATGCAGTCTCCCAGAATGTCCAGGTACGGATCTGTGTCAGAATAACGTATTACTTCCACTCCCGGATTTTCCGGAAGTGTAAACATATTATTCATGATCAGCCGATTGTTCCCCCTTTTATTAATATAAAGAGCAACCAGCCTCTCACCGGAATCCACCCATATGTCGGTCAGATACAATATAGAGATCGCATCCGTAACCACCATCTGCTCCAACCCCATAGTATCCATCTTTCCAAGTACTCTTTCCAGCCGTTTCAGTTTCATAAGTGCACCTACTGGAATTCAATTTTCATCAGACGATAAAGAGCAAGGATATAGATTTTCAAAGACATCTTTAAACGTTCCACACCGATTCCCTCATCGGAAGTATGAATTTTCCCTACAAAATCAGGAAGCGGCTCTGCCGGAATCTCCGTTCCAAAACTGATCGCATTCTTAAAATGACGAGCATAAGTACCTCCCCCCATAGTAAATGGTGTTCCGTTCATCCCACGTATATCATTATAAGCACTCAGACAAGCCTGGATCTCCGGTTTGTCCGTACCGATATAGAACGGTACACTGTTTTCCACATCCGTGATTTCCACTCCGTATTCTTTCCCCAATTCCGCCAGTTTTTCAACAAGCTCCTCTCCACTGGTATTTGTTGGATAACGGGAATCAAAATTCTGCTTCATCACACCGTTTTCCATACGCATCATACCGCCAATAATACTCAGGGGCGGAAAAATCCCGTCATCACACTGGATTCCAAGACCGCGTCCCAGATGATCCCCGCACAGAAGAGAAACCATGCTCAGATATCTTTTTTCATCTTCACTGACCAGATCATAACGGATCAGGTAATCTGCAATCAGACCAATGGCGTTGATGGTTCCCTCCGCATGGGAAGCGTGTCCTCCGATTCCTTCTGCTGTAAGCTTTACTCCGCTCTCATCCTGTGAAATCCGAATGCGGTCTGCAGGAGGAAATTTCTCAATATCTCCGCGTACAACCGCAAAAGCCTCATCAGGAACGGCATTCTGGGCCACACCTCCTTGAAATTCCAGAATTGCCCCCTGTTCAAAGTGCTTGCTTGTAAAGTTGGCGCAAAGACGCCCTTTTTCTCCGTTGCAGAGCGGAAACTCTGAATCCGGTGTGAAGAGGAATACCGGTTCTTCATAATGATGAATGTAATACTCTACGTCTTCCATACCGCATTCTTCATTACAGCCTGCGATCATTCGCAGCGTATAGGGCAATTTCTCTCCCAGCTCCTGAAAAAATTTCCCCAGATAGAAGGTAAGGATCAGAGGCCCCTTGTTATCAATCACACCTCTTCCCATCAGGTACCCGTCTTTTACCACCATATCATAAGGATCGGTATTCCAGCCGTTACCAGCCGGAACCACATCCAGATGAGCAATGGTACCGATATATTTTTCACTCTTTCCGTTCAACTGGGCATATCCCAGATAATCCTCACAATTGACTGTCTCAAAACCCATACGCTTTCCAATCTTCAGGGCCTCGTCCAGGGCTCTTCTGACCTCTTTACCAAAAGGTGCACCTTCCTCTGCCGGACCTTTTACGCTGGGAATATCCACAATCGCCTTAATATCCTTTATAATGCCTTCGATGTTTTCTTCGATAAAACTGTCCGCCTTTTTCAGCAATTCCTGTTCCGTCATGTCTACTTTCCTCTCTTTCTCTCAGTATATCATAAATCCCGTCAGACCAGGCTGTCTTAACGGGGTTTTTACAGTTTTGATGACTCATGCATCCTGCCAGTCAAAAGCAAATTGGGTCATAACTGCTACTCCGGACCATAATGTCTTTTCATTCAGATCAAACCGGGAACTATGCTGCGGGAAATCACGCTCATCTCCGAAATTACCGCCATGGTAATAATATACACAGGGTACCCTCTTCGTAAATTCGCTGAAATCCTCGCCTCCCGGGATCGCAATCTTAACTTCAATCACATTTTCTTTTCCCAATGCCTTTGCCGGTACCGATCATGGTAGCGCCGACCGTGCAGAAAATCAGGAAAAAGCCGAGATTCGAACCGCCGGTCAGGAAGTCGCTGCCCTTGTTCTTGCCGCGGCTGGTGAAGTAGCCGACCAGGATCATAATCACGATCCAGGCAATGAATCCACCAATAAACAGCGGGATATACTTGGGATCTAACATTTGTGTTCCTCCTTCATAATGTTGGTTGGTTTACTTCTTTGCTCCAAACTCTTACATTTTCATGCTGTGTGGACTAAAAGTTGTCCGACAACATGCTCATCTAAAAATTTACCAAATATTAACGAATCTGTCAACTAATTAATTTGAGCAAATTTATCTCCAATAGCAAAATTTTGGTACAAAGTCACAATTTAGTTCCAAGTTTTTGTGCATTTCAACAAATATTTTGCAGATATATTGCATTCGTTTACTCCGTCGTTTATAATCACTCTGAAATCTTCCGAGAAGCAGCAGAATTCCGTGTGTTTCAGCTTTTTTCACGTTTTGTTGGATTTTGTGGCTTCTCTTTTGCAAAATTGTCCGACAACATTTCAGCTTCCGCCTATTTTCGACGCTGTTTCAGATCGCTGCGCGCCGTCATACAGGCCGGAAGCACTCATCTGGATTCAAAGAAGGAACATCAATGCCGCAGCTACTCACCATCGGAGAGACAATGGCAGCCTTTACCCCCAATGCACAGGGTCCCCTTCGCTATGTCAACGGCTATGGGATCCGCACCGCCGGGGCAGAGAGCAACGTTGCCGTGGGCCTTACCAAGCTGGGCATCGAAGCCGCGTGGCTCAGCCGTTTGGGTCAGGACGAATTCGGTGTCTTCATCCGCAACCAGCTTCGTGCCGAGGGCGTGGATTGCTCCCATGTAATCTTCGATTCCCAGCACAGGACGGGGATAATGTTCAAGGAAACCGGCGTGGGGGAAACCAAAGTATTCTATTACCGGGAAAACAGCGCCGCCAGCCATATGACCCCAGAGGATCTGGATCCTCAGTTTTTTTCCGGGATCCGTGTTCTGCATCTGTCCGGTATCACGCCGGTACTGAGCCAGAGCTGCAAGGAAACGGCGCTGGCAGCCATTCAACTTGCCAGACAAAACGGCGCAATGGTGAGCTTCGATCCCAATATTCGCAGAAAGCTCTGGAAGGACGTTGATTATGCACCGTTGATCCGCTCTATAACCCTGGACTGTGAAATCGTGCTTCTGGGTCTGGACGAAGCGGAGGCGCTGTTTGAGATCCGGGAGCCCGATGCCATCTTTGACACCCTGTTCACGCAGGGCAAGGCGAAATATGCCGCGATCAAGGACGGCGGCAACGGCGCCTTGGTTGCGGATGCTGACCTGCGGGAAAAGCTGCCGCCCTTCCCCTGCAAGCCTGTGGAGCCCATTGGCGCAGGGGACGGTTTCAACGCCGGGTTCTTTGCGGGAATCCTGCAGGGCAAAGATGTTGTGACCGCCGGACGCATGGGCGCTGTTTGCGGTGCACTTGCCACCCAACCCCCCGGGGATGTTGAGGGGTATCCCGATGCCGTACAAATGGAGGCTGCCTTGACTGGCGGCAGCGTAACATATAGATAATAGAATAAAGGAGATATGTATTATGGATGCCTATTCTCTCGTTTCCAAACACCCGCTTCTTGCCATTCTTCGAAACGTTCCGCTGGAGAAGACCATCGATTACGCCGAAGCTGCCGTTCGAGGCGGCGCCCCTTTCTTTGAGGTGGCGCTGAACAGCCCCCATGCGCTGGAACAGATCACCATGCTGCGTAACCATTTCGGGGACCGGTGCACCGTCGGCGCCGGTACCGCCATTACAGTGGATCGGTGTCGGGCAGCACTGGATGCCGGTGCCCAGTTTCTTCTGACCCCCGGCACGCCCCTGAGCGTCCTGGAATACTGCGCCAGCAACGACATTATGCTGCTGCCCGGTGTCCTGACCCCTGTGGACGTAGCCACCTGTCTGGAATTCGGCTTCAGCACCATGAAGCTTTTCCCTGCCGGCAGTATGCCCCGGCACTATGTCAAGGATCTGAAGGGACCTTTTGATAACACCAACTACATGGCCATTGGCGGTGTCTCTCCCGCGAATATCCGGGACTTTTTCGATGCCGGGTGCATCAGTGTCGGCCTTGCCAGCAGCCTGATGCCCAAAGAAGCGGTGGCTGCGAATGACTGGGAAGCCTGCGTTGCCTATGTCAGTGATATGGTCGCGCGCATTCATGCATAATTCACGCAAAAATACAGGAGGAAGCAAATATGAAGATCATCGAGGTCAACACTTATACCGTCCGTCCGCGCTGGGGCTTTGTTGAGATCGTCACCGACGAAGGAATCACCGGCTGGGGCGAGCCTGTTCTGGAAGGCCACTGCGCAACCGTCCTGGCCTGCGTCCAGGAGATGAAGCCCTATCTTATCGGCAAGGATCCCATGCGCATCGAGGATTTCTCCGCCGTTCTGTACCGTGCCGGCTTCTACCGGGGCGGCGGCGTTCTGATGAGCGCCATTTCCGGCATCGACCAGGCACTGTGGGACATCAAGGGCAAATTCTTTGGTACCCCCGTGTATCAGCTGATGGGCGGCGCCTGCCGGGATAATATGAGAGTGTACAGTTGGGTCGGCGGTGACCGTCCCAGCGACGTGGGTGCCGCGGCTCTCGAAAGGAAAAACGCCGGCTTTACCGCAGTTAAAATGAACGCTACGGAAGAGCTGCAGATGCTCGATACTTATGATAAGCTCGACGCTGTGCTAGAGCGTGTAGCCGCGATTCGGGAAAGCTGCGGCAAATACTTTGGCATTGCCATCGATTTCCACGGCCGTGTCCACAAGCCTATGGCTAAGGTTCTCGCCAAGAAATTGGAGGAGTTCGATCCCATGTTTATCGAGGAGCCCGTTCTGTGCGAGAACATGGAGGTCTTTAAGGAGATCGCCGCCGCATGCAACATTCCCATCGCTACCGGCGAGCGTCTGTTTACCAAGTATGACTTCAAGCGTCTGCTTCAGGCTGGCGGCGTGGATATTATCCAGCCGGATCTGAGCCATGCAGGCGGCTTGACCGAGGTGAAGAAGATTGCCTCCATGGCAGAGGCTTACGATGTGGCTCTGGCGCCCCATTGCCCCCTCGGCCCCATCGCCCTGTCCAGCTGCCTGAATGTGGACGCCACCAGCTATAACGCCGTCATCCAGGAGCAGAGCATCGGTATCCATTACAACGTTGGCAAGAGTGTGCTGGACTATGTGACCAATCAGGAAGACTTTGCCTTCGTGGACGGCCGCGTCGCCCTGCCCGTCAAGCCCGGCCTTGGTGTGGAAGTCAATAAGGCACTGGTTCTTGAGGAGAACAAGACTCCCCACGAGTGGAAGAACCCGGTCTGGCGCCACAAAGATGGCAGCGTCGCAGAGTGGTAATTCCCTAATACAAATAACTCTGCCGCCGGGGACTGACAGCTTCTGT
>ERZ1106950.1247-NODE-1247-length-17477-cov-13.453277_pt1 | contig 17477 bp, 9 predicted proteins | sample MGYA00403675_ERZ1106950 | MGnify/ENA primary metagenome ERZ1106950 (study PRJEB35170, sample SAMEA104062410) | human gut metagenome | biome: human gut; feature: human-associated habitat; material: faeces | place: Denmark | collected 2012-06-13 ... | reverse complement strand
GTGACAACAACGATGGCAAGCACATATCTTAGCCTTCCGGCAGAGATTGATGCAGTAGATTTATCTTTTACAGAAAAGGAAATGGAGCTGCAAAACAAGATTGACCGGATTGAAACTGATTATCCGGGATACGATGAATACGATTATAACCTTGGTGCAATCGGGCATGATCCATATACGCTGATCAGTTATCTTTCCGCAGTCCATACAGAATTTACTGCCGCAGGGATGGAGAGTGAGATTCAGGAATTATTTGACGCTATGTATTCACTCACTACCGAGGAAGTGGAAGAAACACGTACAAGGACAGTCACAAAGACCGGAACCAGAATAGTAACAAATCCGGACGGGACTACCCGTACCGAGGAATACGAGTATGAGGAGGAAGAAGAATATACCGTAACAATTCTTCGTGTCACACTTACGGTCACAACGCTTGAGAGCATTGTTGCTGGACGCATGGACAGCGAGCAGACGGAAATTTTTGGAGCTTATACGGAGACAAAGGGCGGCTTACAGGTCTTTGATTCTCCGATTGATTATTACTGGTATTATTATATCAGCAGTTATTATGGTTACCGGAAAAATCCAAACACAGGAGACGAGGAGATTCACAGGGGTGTGGATATAGCAGTACCGACTGGAACCATGGTACATGCAGCACATGATGGAACGGTTATGGAAGCAGCTTACGATTCCTATTATGGGAATTATGTGGTGATTACGGACAGTAAGGGATATACCACAAAATATGCCCACATGGACAGCTTAAATGTGTCCGCAGGGCAGAGTGTAAAAAAAGGTGACAATATAGGTAAAAGCGGAAATACAGGAAGCAGTACCGGAAGCCACCTTCATATTGAGTGCTTGTATAACGGGGAGTATTATAACCCGTTATTTTATTTTGAAGCAGGAGAACAGACCATTTATGGAGAAACACCGGGCGGCACCGGAGGAGGAACCGGCAATGTGATACCACCGGAATCTTATGATGATGCAACCGTACAGACGCTTATGCGTGAAGCAAACAGGTATCTGGGAATGCCATACACTTTTGGTGGTACAGCTCCGGCTAGTTTTGACTGTTCCGGTTTTGTATGCTGGGTATTTTCAAACAGCGGCGTACATAACCTGCCAAGAACCACAGCACAGGGCATTTATGACCAGTGTACTTCGGTATCCGCATCGGAAGCAAAGGCAGGAGATCTAATATTTTTTACAAAAACTTATAATGCAGGGCGAACCGTCACACATGTTGGTATTTATTGTGGAAACGGTACGATGGTGCATTGTGGTGATCCAATCCAGTATACCTCAATCAATACCTCTTACTGGCAGAGCCATTTTTATGGTTTTGGAAGATTAAATTAGCGAAGGGAGGAAGATCAGTTGTCAGTAGAAAGAATCAATGCACAGCTTAAAAAGGTCAGAGAACAGATAACACAGCTACAGGCAAAGGAAAAAGACCTTGCAGAGCAGAAACAGATGGCGGAGGATGCCGAAGCCATGAAGATCATACGGAAATATAAAATCTCATCCGAGCGATTGCAGATGCTTAATAAGCTCAGTGAGGATGAAGTCAGAAATTTATTACAGAAACGGGAACAGGAAAAGGAGGATTCGACCAATGAAAATGAAGAAGTTATCCGTTAAGGCACTAATGTCCCTGATACTGTCGGCAATACTTTTTTGTATGCCGATTGGGGCATTTTTTGCAAACAGGGCAAATACTGTGGAGGTTCATGCGGAGGATACAGCAGAGCAGAAAACAGAAAGTGCGGCAGAGGAAAGCAGTGCAGAAAGCACAGCGTCCGGTAATGATAACAAGGACAGTTCCGGTAGTGGAGAAAATCACACAGAGCAGTCCACAGAGAATACAACGGATAATTCCACAGAAGGCACAACCGAGGAAACACAGCCTTCCGCAAAATGCACCTGCAAGGAAAAATGCAGTCAGTATGCGGTGGATGAGGATTGTGAGGTGTGTGCAAAGGATTATAAGGAATGTGCTTATATCAATCCGAGCGTAAAAATTACAATCAATACACCTTCTGGGTGGCATAACGATACCACGAAAGTAACAGTCAAGGTGGAGGATACTATTGTATCCGGCAATTTTACCATTCAGACAGTAAAGGCAAAAGTCGGACAGAATGGAAGCTGGACAGATATTACCGAGGATATGTACATAGAGATTTCCGAGAACAGCACCATTTATGTGCAGGTCACAGACCAGAAGGGCAAGACCTACGAGAAAAACCGTTATATCAAGTGTTTTGATTTTACCAAGCCTACCTTAAATGCGGCAGTCAGCGACGGTCTTTTGAGCATTCAGGCACATGATACGGATTCCGGTATCAGGGCAATCTATGTCAATGGCTATGAGTTTACAGAGCATACGAATGGAGCCTTGAATATCCGTCTGCAACAGTTCGATGCAGGGTATCAGTATTTCACGATTTCTGCCATGGATAATGCAGGAAATACCTCTGAAATCTATAAAACAGCCAATCCGTATTACACCGATCCGGAGAATAAGGACAGCAGTGAAAAAGATCCGGCACAGCAGCTTCCGGTGGATGCGTCTGCAACCAAGCCAAGCTCTGCAACCGCACAGGTTACGGAGCATACGAAAACGGATGTGAATGGAAATACAGTTTCCCAGACAGGCAGTGGAACAACTTCAAGCAGTTCCGCAACAGCAAAGCAGTCTCCAAGTACGGGAGATACTTCTAAGGATGCAGACCAGAGCAGTGACAGCCAGACCACAGAAAAAAGCAAGGAATTTTACACAATCCAGACTGCATCAGAAAAGGTATTTTATCTTGTGATTGATCGTGATGGGGAAGATGAAAAGGTGTATTTCCTTACAGAAGTCAGTGAAAACGACCTGCTGAATACCACAACGGATAACAGCGAGACACTTCCGAAAAATTCAGCGGCATTGGAATCTGCAATCCCTACCAAAGACAGCGCATTATCAAACAATAATGCTGATACCACAGGAGATAAAACACAGGGAGCAGAAAGTGTTGAGGACAGCACCGAAGATAGCACGGAAGATACAAGTGAGCCGAAAGAGGATACCGCAAAAGCAGATGGTTCCGGCTTTACATATATTTTAATGGGCATTGCTGCGGTAGCTGTGATCGGAGTGGTATATGTTGTGAAATCCAAGAAGAAAAAGGAAAACTTCATTGATGAGGATGAAGATGAGGACGAGCTTGACGAGGACTACGATTATGATGACGAGGAAGAAACCGAGCAGGATTCCGACGAAGCATTCATAAATGGTGGTGATGATACAGAATCAGTAGACACAGACGAGAATGACAATGAAGATAACAACAACGAGAATGATGAAGAAAATGGGGAGGAATAGAGATGGAGCTTGTAATTGCAGAGAAGCCGAGTGTGGCACAGAGCATTGCGGCAGTTCTTGGTGCCACACAGCGTAAGGACGGATATTTGGAAGGCAATGAGTATCTGGTATCATGGTGTGTGGGACATCTGGTAGAACTGGCACAGCCGGAAAGCTATGAGGAAGCATGGAAGAAATGGAGCTATGAGAGCCTTCCAATCATTCCGCAGGAATGGCAGCATGAAGTGAAAAGTGATACAAAAGCACAGTATCAGATTTTGAAAAAGCTCATGCATGATGACAGGGTAGATGCTGTTGTGTGTGCAACCGATGCCGGAAGGGAGGGAGAATTGATTTTCCGCCTGACCTACAACATGGCAGGGTGCAGAAAACCGATGAAGCGGTTATGGATTTCTTCTATGGAGGAGAGTGCTATCCGTGACGGCTTCCATAATCTTCGCCCAGGCAGCGACTATGATAACTTGTATCATTCAGCATTATGCAGGCAGGAAGCAGACTGGCTTGTGGGTATCAATGGGACAAGACTTTTTACGGTATTATATGGCGGTAAGGCATTGAAGGTTGGCAGAGTGCAGACACCGACACTTGCCATGCTGGTGGATCGTGAAAGCAAAATCATGAATTTCAAGAAAGAAGCCTATTATATGGCTCACATCATGGGAAATGGTCTGGATGCGGTATCAGAGCATATCAGTGATAAAACGGAAGCAGAGAGGATTGCAGGAGCCTGTGAAAACGGACAGGCTCTTGTCACTTCCGTGGTAAAGGAAGAAAAGTGGGTAGCACCGCCGAAGCTCTATGACCTTACAACACTTCAGAGGGATGCAAACCGTCTGTTTGGTTTTACTGCCAAGCAGACATTGGAATATACGCAGAGCCTTTATGAGAAAAAGTTAGTGACTTATCCAAGAACAGACAGCCAGTATCTTTCCGATGACATGGAAGGTACTGCAAAAAATGTGATCGAAGCGATTTTCAATTCTCTGTTATTTGAGCAGAATATCATGTTCAATCCAGATATTAAAAGAATTTTGAACAGCAAGAAAGTGACGGACCACCACGCAATCATTCCTACCATGGAGATCATCAAGCAGGACTTAAAGGCAATCCCGGAGAGCGAAATGAAGATACTTTCCCTTTGTGCAAACCGTCTGCTGTGTGCGACCGGGGAGAAGCATATTTATAATTCCACAAAGGCAGTGATTACCTGCAACAATACTGTATTTAAGGTATCTGGCAAGGAAGTGTGGAAAAATGGATGGAAGGAATTTGAGGATTTCTTCAAAAATTCCTATAAAACCGCAGAGGATAAATCGGATGCAGAGGAAGAAAAGAAACTGCCGGAGCTTCATGAGGGCATGATGATTGCAGTGGAGCAGACAAAGGTTTCCGAGCATTTCACACAGCCGCCAAAACATTACACTGAAGATTCCCTTTTGTCTGCAATGGAACGAGCCGGAAACGAGGACATGACTGACGATGTGGAGCGCAAAGGACTCGGTACACCTGCCACCAGAGCAGACATTATAGAGAAGTTAGTCAAGGACGGTTTCGTGAAGCGTGAGAAAAAGCAGATCATACCGACAGAGGATGGAATGAAGCTGATTACGGTGCTTCCCGATGTGGTAAAGTCACCGAAACTTACCGCTGATTGGGAAAATGCCCTTACCCTTGTTGCAAAGGGAGAGATGGAGCGTGAGGACTTTATGGCAGATATTGAAACAATGGTATCTGACTTAATCCACACCTACCACGAAGTCAGTGACGAGCAGAAAAAGATGTTCGCACAGGAGCAGAAGGTACTTGGTAAATGTCCGAACTGCGGCGGAGAGGTGGTAAAGGGAAAATACGGAGCTTTCTGCAAGAATAAGTGCGGCATGAATGTAAGCCGGATCATGGGCGTTTCCCTGTCAGATGAACAGGTGGAAAGCCTGCTTGACGGGAAAAAGACGTTGCTAAAGGGGCTTACAAGCAAGGCGGGCAAGAAATACGATGCCTATATCATTCCGAGCGGTACGGAAGAATACCACTACACAAAGGACGGAGAAGAAAAGTCCGGAGTGCAGTTTAAGTTTGTCATGGAGTTTCCCAATAAGAAATTCACAGGAAAGAAAAAATAAAAGGAGGATGTAACAAATGGGAGCAGAAGAAACAAAGAAAATACAGGACAATGAGAGCAAGGCGGACAAGTTTGTCCGTCTTGGGGAGTATCGTGTGAACAAGGTCATTGATGCAATCGGCAGGCTTGAGAACCTTTCCAACCGCACCAATTATGAGTATACACAGGAGCAGGTGGAAGCCATGTTTTCCATTATGGAAAAAAGGCTTTTGGAAGTCAAAGGCAGATTTGCCCCGAAAAAGGAAAAAGAAGATACGTTTTCATTTGGAAGAAAAGCAGAATAGGGAGGAAAGTCAGAATGAAGCAGTTAGAAAAAGAAATCAATGTAACAAGCCAGAGAAACATGATGAAGAGGTACCAGATGTATGGTGCCACAGTATCAAAGCTGACAGAGAAATCACAGAATGACACCAAGAAGGGAGAGAGAAAGTAATGGAATATAGAGATTTTGTAGAACAGGTAAAAGAACAGATACAGGATTTCCTTCCTGAAAAGTTTGCAGATGCTGCAGTTGAGGTCAATCAGATTGTAAAGAATAATGACTGTGTTCTGGACGGTCTGATGGTAAGAACAGAGGAAAGCAATATTGCACCTACCATTTATCTGAATCCATATTTTGAGCAGATACAGGATGGTGCTGAATTGGATGATGTGTTAGCTCAGATTGCAAGTGTGTATCAGTCACATTATATAGATCATGATATAGATGTATCGGCAGTTACCGATTTTGACAAGATTAAGGAAAAAATTGTATGTAAGCTGATCAACGAGGAAGCAAATCAGCAGTTCCTTCAGGATAAACCGTACTCCAAGTTGGAAGATTTAGCAGTTGTGTATCAGATTTTAATGGATAAAACAGGAGAAGGAACTGCGACCATTACCATTACAGATAATCTGATGGATGGATATGGAATCACACTTGAAGAACTGCATGACCAGGCGTTGCAGAATATGGATACTTTGCAGCCACATAGTTTCAAAGGAATGAATGAGACGGTTGCGGAGATGATTGCAGTTGATATTGCAAGAGAACAAAATGTGGGTATGGATGAAGCAAAAGAAATGGCAATGCAGATGATGTCGGATATTCCCGATACCATGTATGTGCTGACAAATGATACAAAAGTAAATGGGGCGGCTGCAATTTTAAACGATGATATCAGACAGGAGATCGCTGAGAAGGTAGGAGATTTTTACATGCTGCCTTCTTCAATCCATGAAACGCTGATTATACCGAAAGATGCGGGAATGGAGTTTAAAGAACTTGAGCAGATGGTACAGGAAGTAAATCAGACACAGGTGGCGCCTGGAGAACGTCTTTCGGATCATGTATATGAGTATGATGCCAAAGAACATGAACTGTTCCGCAGTGACCGGGCAGAGGAACGTGCTAAGCAGAAAGAGGAAAAAGGAGATAACCGTCATGAGCGTGTTTCAGTAAAGGAGAAGCTTGCGGAGAAGAAGGATGCTGTTATTAAAATGAATGCCGGGAAAGAGCATTCTGCACCGGAAAAGAAAAAGGAAGCCGTAATATAGGAGGAGTGGGATATGTATACAACAGGAGATAAGCTATTAAACGTGATGAAAGAGGAAGAAATCGGGATTGCGGAGCTTTCCAAAATTTCCGGTGTGCCGGAGAGAATAATCCTTGACATTATGGCAGGAGTTAAGGAGCCGGAGCTTGGTGCTATGTGCAAGATTGCAGAGGGACTGGGTATCTGTGTCCATGAACTTCGTGCGGATGAGGAGAGTTATGCGGTATCCGTTCCGAAGGATACCCTTGCCAAGCTGATTGTTGTCAGCGAGATTAACGGAGTGGAACTTGAGGAACTGATTAACTGTATTCTGGAAAAAGGTATTGAGGAGCATGGTTTTTATGCCTGATGCCGATAAGTAACTGATCACAGGCTGTAGGGTGCTTAAAGTGCCTTACAGCCTTTTTTACGGAGGTTTACCATGAGAAAATATAAATTGATTTCCGCACTGGCAGAGGAAACAGCAAAAGAAGTCGTGCGGAATGAAGAAAACTGGAGGAGATACCTAAATACTGCTTCCAGATTGTATAAATATCCATTTAAGGAACAGCTTTTAATCTATGCCCAAAGACCGGAGGCAACCGCCTGTGCTTCCATAGAGATATGGAATGAAAAGATGCACTGCTGGGTAAACAAAGGTGCAAAGGGCATTGCACTGATAGATGAGGATAGTTTTTCCGGTTTGAAGTATGTCTTTGATATTTCAGATGTGCATAAGGCAAGAAGAATCGGACAATTCCCTAACCTTTGGGAAATGCGTGAGGAACACATGGAATCGGTGATTTCCCGTCTGGAAAAGACTTATGGGGATACCGACAGGGAAGCCGGGTTTGTGGGACGTATCCGGGAGATTGCCGGACGGATTGCAGAGGACTGTTATAAAGAGCTTGCTTCAGATATGGAATACTTAAAGGAAGGGAGCTTTTTAGAGGAACTGGACGAGCTGAACGTGGAAATAAGGATACGGGAAACCCTTGCCGACAGCATTGCCTATACTGTTTTAAAGCGTTGCGGCATGGAGGAGAGCGAGCTTGCCGAAGAAATAAACTTTCCTTATATCCATGAGTTTAACACAGTGGAAACACTGTCACAGCTTGGCAGCAATGTGTCTGATTTATCCAAGCCAATCCTTATGGAAATTGGAAAAGCAATCGGAGCGTATGACAGGCAGATTGCCCAAAATCGGGAAGAAACGAGAGTAGGCAGGGAACGTATCGACACCCATGAGAAAAATATCGAAAAAGGACTTGCAAATGCATCTGAAGCAGACTATAATGCGTTAAAGCGTGAAAGCGAAAGTCAAGACGAACAATCTATCACACAGACCGGAGAAGCCGGGGAAAGGAGCAAATATGATGAATCTGACATACGAGAAGAACGGGGATTATCAGATATCGATGGTAGCAATGGACGAACAGCCGAAGGAGGTACTGACAAAGTACGGACTGATGAGGAAGAAGTTCTTACAGGAGCACAAGAACGGAGTATATACGGGACTTCTTCTGAGCGGGAAGCTGAAGGAACACTTGTTGATGATACAGGAGCAGGCAGAGGAGAGAATGGAGCTTCTGACCAGACAGATGAAGGAGAGAGAGGGGATAACGGAGCAGATGAAAGCAGAGAATCAGATGCTCTGGGTAGCGAAGATGAACAGCATCGTACACTCGGCAGAGGAGATCGTGATGACGGAACTAATCTACAGTTAAATATCGAACAGCCGGAGGGAACCTATCAGCAGTTAAGCCTGTTTCCGAGCTTTGAGGAACAGGTTGGCACAATCGCAGCAGCGGAAGCAAGTATTCAATATACCATGCCCGCTGCTTTTTCTTTGCCACAGGAGCAGATTGACAGTATCTTGCGTAGTGGCGGCGGTAGGGATAACAGCAGAAAACGTATCTATGCCAAGTATCAGCAGGGTAAGACACCGGAAGAAATGGCAGAATTTTTAAAGAACGAGTATAAGACCACCGGAAAAGGTTTTGAGTTTGACGGAAATCCTGTTTCACTGTGGTTTGATGAAATGGGTATGCGTATCGGTTACGGTACATCGGCAAAGGAAAATACCCTTGCAGTGATGAGTTGGAGCGAAGTGGAGAGCCATATCCGTGTTATGGTGGAGAATGGTACTTATATGAGTGCCAACGAAGTATTCCTTGTGGATGCGGTGGAGCGTGAGAGAATTGCTACGGACATTAACAATTTCTTCCGTGACGGAATATCGGAAATGCCGGAGAGTCTGGAGCTTAAATTTTCCAATTACCCGGCAAGCATGGAAAAGTTGTGTGAGCTTTTAGCCACAACAGAAGGCAGAGAGCTGATTAAGGATGAGCTTGAAAAGGCAAAGGCACAGCTTGACAGCGGAGAAAAGCAGATTAAATGGCGGTATGTGAAAAGACCGGATTATTTATTAGAACAGCTTGCGGATTTAGGTGTGGAAAAGAAAGAATTTCCAGCACTTGATACGGTAGAGGTAAGGAATGAGGACTTTATCACACAGGACGAGATTGATTACAGGCTGGCAGGAGGAAGCGGTTTTGAACATGGAAAATTCCGTATCTATGAGTATTTCATGGAAGGGCATGACAAGAAAGATAACATTGCTTTTCTGAAAAATGAATATGGTACGGGCGGCAGCTCCCACGCACTTCCGGGAAGTGACAGAGCGCACGAGGATCACGATGCCAAAGGTATCCGTCTGGAGAAAGGTAACTATGGCAGTCCTTACGCAAAGGTGCTTTTAAACTGGAATGTAGTAGAGAAACGTATCCGGGAGCTTGTGCAGGCAGATAAATACCTTTCGCCGGAGGGAAAGGAAGCCTATGCACAGTATAAACAGGAACAGGCAGAGAAAGCCATGCAAAAAGAACAGGCGAAGTTGGAGGGTGGTGTAACCAATCAGGAATTAGATAGAGAAACAGGAACTGTTGCTGAAGGAGAACCAAAAGCACCGGAAACCGGAAAAACAGACATAGAGCAGTTAAATAAAAGGCTGTCTGAAATGTCGGCTGTGGTTAAAATCTGCGGAGCATTAGACCGGAAAGATGTGGTTGGCTGGAACGAGAAAACACAGGCAGTCACGATTGCTGACGATGAGCGAGCTTTGGAGGGAAAAGAGGTCTATGATTTCCTTTTTGCAGAAGCGGCAGACTATGTAATGATGCAGACAATCAGCGGCGAAACAGAAAAAGCTCTGGAGATGGACGGTCTGTTAAAGGATGCCGGACAGTATGCGGCACATTATGAGGGCGAGCCTGCCATAGAGCAGACAGAAGAACCGCCTTTGACTGCGGATGATGTTCAAAACCTTGTATTGATAGACCGGGAATATATCAGAGGTACACGAACAACAGTCTATGATTTTGAGTGTGATATTCGTGGGGAACATGATAAGCTGCAATATACGCTTGGATACCATGATGACGGAGAAGGCTTTACCATTCATACGGAGAAGGATGATATTTGGGAACGTATGCCGGAGCCTGAACTGGCACGATTGGAGGGCATTCTTGTCAGGGAAGCATTATATTTTAAGTACCATGATAAAATAGCCGGGGCAAAGAGCCTTGAGGACATGGAGGAGATTCGCTTCAGCATTATGGAAGAAGAATCTCCTTATTTTTCTGCTGTTTCCCAAAGAATATGGGGTGAATATGAACAGAAAAATGAAGAATTGTCCAATCCAATGCAAGAGAGTGAAGTGATTGCCGAACCAGAGCCGCAGAATGAAGCAGAAGCGCCAAAGGAACAGCCACAGATTGACAAATCGGGTGCAGTCAACTTCCACATTGCTCCGGAAACAGAGAAAAGTGACGGGAAAGGCTTTGCGGCAAAAGAAAAATTCCGTCAGAATGTGGAAGCAATCAGAACGCTTGAAAAGATTGAGGGCGAAAACCGTATTGCCACGCCAGAAGAACAGGAGATTTTAGCAAAATATGTGGGCTGGGGTGGTCTTGCTGATGCCTTTGATGAAACCAAAACGAATTGGGCAAGTGAATATCAGGAATTAAAGAGCCTGTTGTCAGCCGAGGAATACGATTCAGCAAGGGAAAGTACCTTAAATGCCCACTATACAAGCCCTGTGATCATCAAGGCTATTTATGATGCGATGGAACGAATGGGCTTTTCCAAAGGTAACATCTTGGAGCCGGCAATGGGTATCGGTAACTTTTTCGGTATGTTGCCGGAAAAAATGCAGGAGAGCAGGCTTTATGGTGTGGAGCTTGATGGAATTACCGGAAGAATTGCAAGGCAGCTATACCCGAATGCCGATGTGAAGATCACTGGCTTTGAAAAGACGGATTATCCCAATGATTTCTTTGATGTGGCAATCGGAAACGTGCCATTCGGTCAGTACAAGGTGGCAGACAGAGCCTACGATAAGCATAACTTCCTCATACATGATTACTTTTTCGCCAAAGCCTTAGATAAGGTCAGACCGGGCGGCGTGGTGGCATTTGTCACCTCAAAGGGAACAATGGATAAGAAAAGCCCGGAAGTCAGAAAGTACCTTGCGCAGAGAGCGGAGCTTCTTGGAACGATCAGGCTTCCCAACACAGCCTTTAAGGAAAATGCAGGGACGGAGGTTACTTCGGACATTCTTTTCTTAAAGAAGCGTGACAGGGTAATCGACATCGAGCCGGATTGGGTGCATCTTTGTGAAAATGAAGATGGCATAGCCATGAACCAGTATTTTGCAGACCACCCGGAAATGATCATGGGAAAAATGGAAATGGTCAGCGGGCAGTTTGGCATGGAAGCCACCTGTACACCGGATACCACCATTTCATTATCCAAGCAGCTTGAAAAGGCTATATCCCATATCGAGGGCAGCATTGACGAGGTAGAGTTCGATGAGCTTGATGATGAGCTGGCAAGAGAAGCAATCCCCGCCGATCCAGGCGTGAAGAATTACAGTTACACTATCGTGGACGAGAGGGTGTATTACCGGGAAAATTCCATTATGAAGCCTGTGGACGTATCAGAAACGATGGAGCAGCGCATGAAAGGCATGGTGCAGATTCGTGACTGTACACAGGAGCTGATTGACTATCAGTTGAACGAATATCCGGAAGATATGATTAAGAGCAAGCAGGCAGAGCTTAATGAGCTGTATGATGCGTTTTCCAAGAAATACGGTCTGATCAATTCACAGACCAATAAGAGAGCGTTTAATCAGGATTCAAGCTATTGTCTGCTTTGTTCATTGGAGAAATTAGACGATGAGGGCAACTTCAAAGGCAAGGCTGATATGTTTTCCAAGCGAACCATTAAAAAGGCAGAGGTTGTTACAAGCGTGGATACCGCAAGTGAAGCACTGGCGGTGTCATTAGGGGAAAGGGCAAGGGTAGACCTAGCCTATATGTCGGAGCTTACGGGAAAAAGCGAGGAAGAAGTGGCAAAGGAGCTTGCCAGAGTGATCTTCCAGAACCCGGTCACAGAAAAGTGGGAAACCGCAGACGAGTATTTAAGCGGAAATGTCAGGGAGAAGCTGGCAACCGCAAGGGTATTTGCAGAGAACCGTCCAGAGTTTGCAATCAATGTCACAGCTCTTGAGGGCGTTCAGCCCAAGGAGCTTGATGCAAGCGAGATTGAGGTGCGTATCGGTGCCACATGGATTGAGCCTAAGTACATCGAGGATTTCATGCGGGAAACCTTTGAAACACCGGATTACCTCTTTGACCGTAACCTTGTCGGGGTGCAGTATTCCGATGTGACAGGACAGTGGAACGTAAAGGGCAAAAATGCGGATCGTGGCAATTCACTTGTCAATATGACCTACGGAACGAGCCGGGCAAATGCCTACCGTATTCTGGAGGATTCCTTAAACCTTCGTGATACCCGTATCTTTGATACGATAGAGGAAGATGGGAAGGAAAAGAGAGTTCTTAACAAAAAGGAGACCATGCTTGCCAGCCAGAAACAGGAAGCCATAAGGGAAGCCTTTAAGGACTGGGTATTTCGTGATCCGGAGCGCAGACAGACCTTGTGTGCCAAGTACAATGAGCTTTTCAATTCCACCAGACCGAGAGAGTATGACGGTTCCCACCTAAAGTTTCCGGGCATGACACCGGACATTACATTAAGACCGCATCAGCTTAATGCGGTGGCACACCAGCTTTACGGCGATAATACCCTGCTTGCCCATTGTGTGGGTGCGGGTAAGACCTTTGAAATGATTGCTGCAGCAATGGAGAGCAAGCGGTTAGGGCTTTGCCAAAAGAGCTTATTTGTTGTACCGAACCATTTAACAGAGCAGTGGGCGAGTGATTTCCTGCGCCTGTATCCGGGTGCAAATATTTTAGCTGCTACAAAGAAAGATTTTGAGCCTGCCAACCGTAAAAAGTTCTGTTCCCGTATTGCAACGGGAGATTATGATGCGGTCATCATCGGGCATACGCAGTTTGAAAAGATACCGCTTTCAATGGAAAGACAGGCTGCCATGATTGAGCGGCAGATAACGGAAATAGAAATGGCAATCGAAGCGGTCAAGGCGGAAAAGGGAGAGCGTTACACCATTAAGCAGATGGAAAAAACAAAAAAATCATTAGACGCAAGGCTGAGCCGATTGAACGATACTTCCCGCAAGGACAATGTAGTAACCTTTGAACAGCTTGGTGTTGACAGGCTGTTCGTAGATGAGAGCCACAATTATAAGAACCTTTTCTTATACACCAAGATGCGGAACGTGGCGGGCATTGCACAGACAGAAGCACAGAAGTCCTCGGATATGTTTGCAAAGTGTCAGTACATGGACGAGCTGACAGGCGGCAAGGGCATTATCTTTGCCACAGGTACACCGATTTCCAACAGTATGACGGAGCTTTATACGAATATGCGCTATCTGCAATACAGTACGCTCCAGAAACTTGGTCTTGGCAATTTCGACAGTTGGGCGGCTACTTTCGGAGAAACGCAGACAGCCATAGAGCTTGCACCGGAGGGAACCGGATACCGGGCAAAGACAAGGTTTGCCAAGTTCTTCAATCTGCCCGAGCTGATTTCACTTTTCAAGGAAAGTGCAGATATTCAGACACCGGATATGCTAAAACTGCCTGTACCGGAAGCAGAGTATGAAAATGTGGTGTTAAAGCCGAGTGAGTATCAGAAAGAAATGGTACAGTCCCTTGCGGATCGTGCGGAGGCTGTTCGTGATAGGAAGGTAGAGCCACACGTTGACAATATGCTCAAAATCACCAATGACGGTAGAAAACTTGCATTAGACCAGCGTTTAATCAACGATATGCTTCCCGATGAGGATAATTCTAAATCCACCACCTGTGTGGACAAGGCATTTGAGATATGGGAGGAAACAAAGGAACAGAAGTCGGCACAGCTTATCTTCTGTGACTTATCGACACCGAAAGGAGATGGTACATTCAATGTTTATGAGGACATTTGCAACAAGCTGAAAGAAAAGGGTGTCCCACCGGAAGAAATCGCATTTATCCATGATGCCAATACGGAGAAAAGAAAAGCGGAGCTGTTTGCAAAGGTAAGAAGCGGACAGGTTCGTTTTTTGTTGGGTTCTACTGCCAAAATGGGAGCCGGAACCAACGTACAGGACAGACTGATTGCATTACATCATCTGGATGTGCCCTGGCGTCCGTCTGACATTGAACAGCAGGAAGGTCGTATTTTACGACAGGGCAATATGAATGATAAGGTCAAGATTTTCCGGTATGTGACGGAAGGCACCTTCGACAGCTATTCATGGCAGCTCATTGAGAACAAGCAGAAGTTTATCGGGCAGATCATGACGAGCAAGTCCCCGGTGCGTTCCTGTGAGGACATTGACGAAGCGGCGCTCTCTTATGCAGAGGTCAAAGCACTTGCAACCGGAAACCCTTACATTAAGGAGAAGATGGATTTGGATATACAGGTTTCAAAGCTGAAGCTCTTAAAGGCAAACCACACAAGCCAGCGTTACCGTCTGGAGGACAATATCGCAAAGCATTACCCGATGCAGATCACAGCCTTAAAAGAAAGGCTTGAGGGATACCGGGCGGACATTCAGACCTATGCGGCGCATAAGCCTGTGGATAAGGACGCTTTTTCCATGAAGATAGGAAACCGTACCTATACGGACAAAAAGGAAGCGGGTGCGGCGTTGATTGATATGTGCCGGAGTGCCAAACAGCCAAACATGGCGGTCACAATCGGAGAATATCAGGGCTTTAAGATGAGCGTGTCTTTTGACTCGTTCTTCTCCAAGTTTACGATCAGCTTAAAAGGAAGTCTGAGCCATGAGGTGGAAATCGGAGCCGATCCACTTGGAAATCTGCAAAGACTGTCCAATGCGTTAGAGGGAATGACCGGGAAAATGGCAGACGTGGAGCAGAAGCTTTCTAACGTGGAACATCAGCTCGAAACTGCAAAGGTGGAAGTTACAAAACCTTTTGCGCAGGAGCAGGAACTGGCGGAGAAGCTAGAACGCCTTGCAGAGTTAAATGCGCTTCTGAATATGGACGAAAAGGGCGATAATGCACTGGATATGGGCGATGATGAGCCGGAGGACGAAAACGGAGAGCAGAGCGCACAGACGCAGGAAAGTGAGCCGAACAGGGCAGAAGATATACAGGCGGTGGCAGAGGAACCGTTAAAGCCTGTTGCAAGTTTCCTGATGTCGGAGCGTATCGCAGAGCATGACAAGGAACGGATGTTAGCAGACGGTTCCAGAGGGCGGGTATCCGTCAAGGAGAAACTTGCCGAGATGAAGCAGAAAATTTCCGATCAGAAGATGCCGGAGAAACCGGAGACTGTAAAGAGCAAAGGAAAAGAAGAAAGTTTATAGGAGGGTGCTATGGAAGCAAACGAACCAAAGAAAGAACAGAACACAGAGGAAATGGACGTTATGAAGCAGTTCATGGAGCTTTTGGGACAGCAGGGCATGAAAGAGCAGTCACAGGACTTTATGGAGGTCTTGCAGTATATCGCCGGGATGCAGTTACAGCTTTCCGCTATGGTGGACGAACTGCAAGGAGTACGGAAGCAGCTTGAAAGGATGCAGGAGAGCCAGCCGAAAGCAGCGGAAAGTCAGCTTTTGGATAAGGTGTCATACCTTCAGGAGAAGGTAAGCAGTCTTGCAGAACGCTTATCGGAATTGAAAGACCATTTGATTGACACCGCAGCACAGGCAGTAACCGCCTTTAAGGAAAAGGGAAGGGAGGAAATGAACAGGGTTCTTCAGAAAGGAATTTCCGGTGTGCAGTCGGTGCTTTCCGGATGCCGGGAGAAGATGGTTGATGTGCTTACCAGTTATGAAAAGACCGCCAACCAGATAGACAGTATCGGGGACGAGTTCAAGCAGATAGGGAACAGCGTAGCCAACGTGGGAAGGCTCTTAACCGGAAAAGGTACAAAGGAAGTGTCGGACGAAAAAGAGGGCGTTGCCCTTACAAGGGTACTGAATATGCCTGTAAAGAAGCATATCTCAGCCTTAAAGAAACAGGTGGAGCGGATTGACGGTGCAGTAGCGAAGCTGGATAAGATCTGTGCCGGACTGGATACCGGAAAGGATAAGGAAAAAAGCAGGGTGTCCGTCAAGGAAAAGCTGTCACAGATGAAAGTGAAATCGGAACAGCAGAAGAAAGAACCGGAAAAATCAAAGACCAAGAGTCAGGAAGCAAGTTTATAAAGGTTTATGGAAAGAGCAGGTAGCAATCTATCTGCTTTTTCCTGTTATGTGGTTATCGTAAGCAGAGAAGATTAAGTGACGAGCAGAGGAAACAGGCAAGGTTGCGATGGAGAAAATCAATTCAGACGAAAACAATAGGCAAATTTAAAGTTGATAAGAATTCACCGATATACCTCAATAGTTTTTTGAAATTCCCGTGTGAGGGGGAAAGTTGATTACAAACAGAATAAATTACAGCAGTGAAAGTGACGATACAAATGCAGGAAGAGCAGAAATGTTCTTCCTGTTTTTTAACAGAACTTCAGCAGCTGGCGGGGAAAGGAGACAGTATGGCAAAGTTCTTAAATTATGAGGACCGGCTGGAGATAGAAAGCGGACTAAAGGAGCACATGACTTTCACAGAGCTTGGAGAGAAACTGGGAAGGGACAGGACTACCATCACAAAGGAGATCAGGAACTATTCCATCGAACAGGACACCGGTTATGGAAGTTACCCGCATAATACCTGCAAGTACAGAAAAGCATGTAAGAGGAAAAAAGTATGTGGGACAAATGACTGCAGGCATCCACTGGTAGCTGTCTGTAAACAGTGTGAACTCATATGCAACCGTTACTGCGAGCATTATGAAGAAGAAATATGTACCCATCGCTTTAAACCGCCATATGTATGCAACGGATGCAGTGAAGTAAAGAAGTGTACGCTGACAAAAACTGTTTACGATGCTCTGGGAGCCCAGAGGCGGGCAACGGATAAGATATCGGAATCCCGAAGCGGGATCCTTGCTACGGAAGGGGAAATCGCCAGAC
>ERZ1106950.1246-NODE-1246-length-17489-cov-7.239876_pt1 | contig 17489 bp, 15 predicted proteins | sample MGYA00403675_ERZ1106950 | MGnify/ENA primary metagenome ERZ1106950 (study PRJEB35170, sample SAMEA104062410) | human gut metagenome | biome: human gut; feature: human-associated habitat; material: faeces | place: Denmark | collected 2012-06-13 ... | reverse complement strand
GCCGGGATACCATTAGTAATTTAATCACTGATATTTAAGCAATGCTGTACTAGTTGCCTTTGTAAAGGGGGTGACAGCGATAGAAGTTTTACAGAAAGATAAAAAAGTATATAACGCAGAGGAAATCCAGGAGATTTTAGGGATTGGGAGGAGCAAAACATATACCTTTTTGGACGAGGCGTATCGGAATCAAAAGCCGTTCCGGGTCCTTAAAGTTGGAAAGCTTTTCAGGGTTCCCAAACAATCTTTTGATGACTGGCTAGACGGAATTAGTTAAGGCGGGTGAGACAGTTGAAAAGAAAACCACAGAATAGTGCAGCTTTTTTTGAAAATAATTCATGGTATCACCGTACCAAGATACTTCAGGACGATGGTTCGATAAAGTACAGCAAAAAGGGCGGGTTTGCTACCAGTGAAGAGGCTGATAAGAGCTATAGGCGACACGAAGATGAGTTTAAAAAGGCGTATCGGGCCTATCATCTGGCACATCAAATCAATACAGAAGTCACGCTTAAGGATTATTTGATTTATTGGTTTGAGGAGATATTCTCTCAAAGAATTGAAACAACAACCAGAATGGTAGGCGCGTATGCGGTTTATGACTTAATCCTGCCGAATATTGAGTACGACATCAAGGTCCGGTTCACCAATGTAGAATATCTTGATGCATTATTGGAGCGGGTAGCGAAGGTCAGTGCCTCTGCAGGAAATAAAGGGCGGGAGATTCTAAATATGGCAATGAAAGAGGCAGTAATCGGTGGGTATATTAAAACCAATCCGGTTATTGGCACAAAGCCGTATAAGAGACAAAAGCCAAAGATAACAATTCTGAGTAAAGAAAAAATCAAGGTCCTGCTGAAAGCGTCTTCCGAAAATAACTGGTATTTGGAAATATTGTTAGGCCTATTCTGTGGCTTACGAAAAGGCGAGATTCTTGGACTTAAATTCAGTGATTTGGATATGGAGAAGAGGACCGTAACTATCAGAAGGCAGATTGCTTCAGATCCACTTATTAAAAAAGGGAGTGGAAGTAAAATAGACAATTACGGACTGATAGAACGTGATCCCAAAACACCAAACAGTTTCCGAGTTTTGCGGGTTCCAGCCATAATCATAGAGGAACTGGAAAAACGGAAACGACTTGTGGAGTTCAATAAGGTAGTTTATGCTGGTCAATATGATGACAAGGATTATATCAGTTGTCAGAAAAATGGAAAACTACATAGTTTGTCAGCTTTAAATAGCGCTTTAACTGGAATTTGTAGCAAGAATGGCCTTCCGCATATCACGGTACATGGATTAAGGCATATGTATGCAACGATTTTGATTGAGATGGGGGTTCCACTGATTAAGATATCTGCATTACTTGGGCACGGCTCTGTCCACACAACGTTTGAATATTATTGTGACGTGATGGATGAAAACGAGAATATTCTGGCATTTATGAATCAAGCGTTTGTTCCGGTGGAAAGGAGGGCAGTATGATAATTGATTTGAGCCTTCAGCAGTATGTGGATTGGGAAGTAAAGCCAGTGATTCCTATAAAGGGAAAATTCGGATACCGTGTTGTTTTAAAATACATAGATGGTACTGAAAGAACTCAGCAAAAGTCGGGATTTAAGACAGATAAAGAGGCTAATGCTGCCAGGGATAACACAATAGGTAAATTACATGCTGGAACTTATATTGTATATGAGAATGTTAAAGTAAGTGACTTTTTAGAGTTCTGGATAAAGGAGGATATATGCAAGAGGGTAAGAAGCGAAGAAACTTATGCTGCTTATTCCAATATTGTGTATAACCACATTATTCCAATCCTTGGAAATAAAAAGATGTCAGCCGTTAACCGTGGAGATGTTCAAAAGCTGTATAACGACCGGGCAGAATATTCTGTATCAGTCTCAAGGCTGGTTAAAACGGTGATGAATGTCTCTATGAATTATGCTGTAGAGAAAAAAATCATTGCGGAGAATCCGGCAGTTGGTATCAATCTTCCTAAAAAGGTAAAGAAGAAGGAATACCATGCCCGCAGTATTGACACACAGAAAACCCTGACAATGGATCAGATTCTGATTCTATTGGAGGCCAGCAGGGACACGCCGATACATATGCAGATCCTGTTTAATGTATTAATGGGACTTCGCAGAAGGGAAATCAACGGCGTGAAATATTCGGATATTGACTATATTAACCGAACACTAAAGCTTCGCCGGCAGTTGGGGAAGAAAATCAACACAAAAAAAGAAGACTTTCCACCTAAAACCTTTACGAAACAGGAACTTGGATTGAAGACCCCATCGAGCTATCGTGATATTCCGATACCAGATTATGTGTTTGAGGCGATTCTGCAACAGAGGGAGGTGTATGAGAGAAATAAGAGTCGCAGGAGAAGCCAGTTTCAGGATTCAGGATATGTTTGCTGCTCTAACTACGGGAAACCGCGAAGCAAGGATTTCCATTGGAAATATTATAAAAAACTGTTAGCGGATAACAACCTGCCGGATATAAAGTGGCATCATTTACGCAGTACCTTCTGCACACTGCTTTTGAAAAATAATTTTAATCCCAAAGCGGTATCCAAATTAATGGGACATGCAACGGAGCTAATCACCTTAGATGTATATGGTGATAACCGGGAAATTATTGCTGACTGTGTAGATGAAATCCAGCCGTTCATAGATGAGGTGCTTCCGATAAAGGAGGTAGACAAGCAGCTTGAGGAAGAACTGTTGGAAATCGAAGTTCCGGCAGAAGATTATGTTTAAAAATTAAGGGCAGTAGTAGTTTCAATCAAATATCAATTTGGTTCTCAAAATGAAACAAGGCGCAGGGAAAGAACAAATGTTCATACTTGCGCCTATACTTTTTCCTTCCGCTATGTTATAATTTTGGTGACATTTGGTATTACTAATTTCATTGAGTTTATATAGTGTTGCGGAGTTAAGAAAATAGCATTTTGGTGACCTTCATTCGTAAAATGGCAAAAGTTCGTCTATTAGGCAACTCAAAACGGTCTTCTTTTACGAATTTCTGCCTAATAGGCGAACTTTTTAAGTGGTCACCAAGGAAGGAAAAAGCGAAAATGGAGTTCAAATTACACTCAGAATACCAGCCCACCGGCGACCAGCCGCAGGCGATTGAAGCCCTTGTAAAAGGCTTCCAGGAAGGCAACCAATTCCAGACTTTACTAGGGGTTACGGGCTCTGGAAAGACCTTCACCATGGCAAATGTCATCCAGCGAATCCAGAAGCCTACCCTCATCATTGCCCACAACAAAACCCTTGCCGCACAGCTCTACAGCGAGTTTAAGGAATATTTCCCGGAGAATGCGGTCGAGTATTTTGTGTCCTACTAGGCGAAGGAGGATTGAAACCATATATTTAGTGTTATTTAGTCTTATCTATACCATATCTTGTGGACTACATGGACTGTATGGATGGAAAAAACAGGGTGGAATCATAGGAATTGTGAACAAAATTCGTCGTGGAAAGTGTTTTAAAAGAAATAGGAGCTAAAATAAAATCTACAGGACATAGGAAATTTGTCTTGTAGATTTTTTGTACAGATAATAAGCAAATGTCAGAAAGTCAATTTTACAACAGTAAAACTTTAAGAAATGAGGAGAAAACCATGTCAGATTATCAATTACAAATTAAGCAGATTGTGGGCTATCCACGTTGCCGGATATACAGGCAGTTTATACAGTCCTTAATCAATGACCGGAGCATTCGCACAGGCGGAAACTCCGGTCTCTTTTATTTTACGGTTCTTTGCAGCTATGCAAACTTTCGTACCTCTTATCGGCGTATCGACGGGATCGGTTATACAATCTATCCTGGTGAATGGATCTGTACCGTCAAAGAGATGTCCGTCTGGTTTCGGACACATTTCCAACGGCAGGCCATTGACATCCTGGAGGAGCTTCAAAGACGCCATCTGATTTCTTACCTTATCCTTGATCGAGGAAAGGTTATTAAATATAAGATCCGTGGCTGGAAGAATCATAATACGGTTCTGGACTATAACTGTCCCTGCCAGAAGGATACCGGATTTTTTTTCATGCCGGTGATTACCGCCACGGAACTTGTCAGTGCCGGGCGTTGCTCGGAAATGGATATTATTCTGGACTTGTGGCTATCCACCATTTACAACGATGAACAGGTGCAGGGTTCCGAAATCGGTCCCGTGGTCTATCTGCGTAATGACACCAGCTCTCCGTTGGTAAACTACAGTGAACTGGCCGTTCGATGGGGGATCTCCAAGGCTACAGTTGGAAGAATTTTAAAAAAGTTTGCTGGAATGGAATACATATCTCTTATGACCTTTCCTGGTCGGACCGGCAGCGTGATCTATCTGAAAAACTACCTGTCCACCATGTTTCAAATATCGGATGTTCTGATTGATAAAGAGGAGGTTGCTATGGTTCTGAATATTAAAATCTCTCTGCCTGATGAAGGTGAGACTGTTAAAAATACGGCTGTTATGGAGAGTGAAATCTGTGTTTCAAATGAGCTTTCCAGCGTTTCAAAATCCCATATGGAGATTATCATTGAAAAAATGGTGCAAATCCTTGATGCACAGGGCATTTCCTGTTTCCGGTGCACGAAATCCATATATAAGTTATATCCTTTATCAGACGCCTGCAGGGAAGAGTATTTATCTCATATCCCGGAGGCTGTTGTACGGCTCGGAATGACCATGTCCTGTGGGGAAGGCAAGCCCGTCTACACCTTTGAGCTGACGCTTTTCCCCACCGAAAAAGACAGGGAAGGGGGAAACATGGCATGAAAAAGAACCGGGAAGAAATGAACATTACCGATAACCCGTTGTACCATGATACCTGGAAGCTGCTGAAGAAATACCGGGATGTAGTGTGGAGTCTGGAGCTGTCTGTACAGCAGGTACGGAACCGGTTTGAGATTGAATATGGGAGTTCCATTGAAGATTTTCTGGAGTCCGTCTATGTAGCAGGGATAGATCTGTCAGACCGCAGCATTGAGCATCATGCCAAATGCATTGAACGGAGCCACCGGATGCTGAAACTTTTAGATACATCCATAGATTTGCTCCGTACTAAACACAAGAATGGAGAGAGCTATTACTGGCTGCTGTACTACTCTTTCCTTTCTCCGCAACAGTTAAGAAATGTGGAGGAGATCATAGAAAAACTGCGTCCCCATATCCGGGATATCAGCTTCCGTACCTATTACCGCAGAAGGCGGGAGGCTATTGACGCACTTAGTTCTATCCTGTGGGGATATACATCCAAGGACAGTATAGAGGTGCTGGAACGTTTTTTCCCTGATTCCGATAATTCAGAATGATAAGAGGCTTTTTAGAGAATAATAATGAGGATGCCGCGCTTGTCTGATATTGTATAATCAAATTGATTATTGGCATGATATACGAAAGACAGTAAATATAGATTTAGCATATCGGCATTTGCTGTAAAAAATGCCGATATGCTAATTGACAAATGAAAGGAAAAGATTTAGGATAGGAATAGAAAATCGGCACTTTTAAACAGAAAATGCCGATATGCTAATGGAGATGATTTTATGATCAATGAAAGCGGTATATCTTTATTAAAGGATAAGGAACCCTTTGGCAGGCAGGAGCTTTTCCAGGTTTTAGAAGAACAGTATAAAGGACTGAGCCCGGCGTCTTATAAATTGAAAATGCAGCGCTTGTTGGAATTAGGGCAAATTGCGAGAGCCGGAAGGAATCTGTATTGTATTCCGGATAATCAGATGCCAATATATTATTATGGGTATTCAGAGTTTGCAACAGAGATACAAAAAATAATCTATGAAAAACACCCTTTTTTAGAATATCGGATTTTTGAGCTGGTACAGATGAATGAATTTTTAAATCATCAGATTGCTCATAATACGGTCTTTGTGTTTGTTGAGGCAGATTTGGGTGATTTTGTTTTTGAAACATTGAAAGAAAAGTTCCCGGGAAAGATTTTATTAAATCCTTCTGTAAAGGAGTATCACTTATATTGGCAGGATGATTTTGTCATTATAGGTAAGCTGCTGACAGAAGCACCAAAAGGAAAGAAAGCAGTATGGCATACTTGCCTTGAAAAAATGCTCGTTGATATGACTGCAGAGAAAGTGATAAAGACAACCTTCAGTGAGGGAGAATATCCAGATGTACTGGAGCAGGCGTTTCAAAAGTATATTATTGATGAAAGCCAGATGTTCCGTTATGCAAAGCGACGACATGTAAAAGATGATATTTTAAAAATTATTCAGAGCCAGACAACAATAAAACTCAGAACGGAGAAATAAATTTATGCTCACTAAAGAAAACTTTGATGAATCACATATCCGGATGTTACAGAAACAAAGCAAAAAAGATCCTGCGCTTTTAGAAAGGGCAGTATTTGCATTTGGCTTGTTAGAGGCGATCAGGCAGGTAGAAATGCCGTTTGTTTTCAAAGGAGGCACCTGCCTGCTCCTTTTGTTAAAGCATCCTATGAGATTATCTACGGATATAGATATTATTGTTGCACCAGATACTGATGTGGACACATATATTTCTAAAGCATCAACAATATTTCCGTTTAAGCAATGTGAGGAACAGGTACGCATTGGCAGAAACAGCATTGAAAAGAGGCATTTTAAATTTACTTACCAGTCTCCGATTACCGGAAAAGATATTTATATTCTATTAGATATTTTATTTGCAGAAAATCCTTATGCCAGAGTGGTGGACTGTGAAATAAAAAATGATTTATTATTAACCGAGCCAGAATTCCTGTTGGTAAAAACACCAGATATCAACTGTATTCTTGGTGACAAACTGACAGCATTCGCACCACATACAACAGGGATTCCATTAAATGTTAAAAAAGATATGGAAGTGATGAAGCAGATGTACGATGTCGGAACATTGCTAGACGAATTTACAGATTTTGAGCTGGTGTATGATACATATTTTAAAGTGGCAGCGGAAGAAATTTCTTATCGGGGGAATGACATAGCAGTAGGGGATGCAATTAAGGATACCTATATGTCGGCAGCCTGTATTGCATCTCGTGGTGCTCTTTTCTCAGAAGAGTATCCTTTATATGTACAGGGGATACGTGATTTGCGGGGACATATTTATGCAGAGAATTATTCTCCGGAAACGGCCGTGGGACGAGCTGCCAAAGTCATGTATATGGCTGCATGCCTGTTGAAGAGACAGCCCTATAAGAAAATTGAGAATCCTATGGAATTCTCCACCCAAAAGTTTTGTACTGCAGATATGACAAAATTAAAATATTTGCGTAAAGTCAATTTAGAAGCATATGGGTATGCAATTAAGGCAGAACATTTGATGAATTCTCAATCATAATGGACAGGAGACTGTGAATACCGCATAAAATGTGGGAGGAGATCACAAGGGGCTACAGTAATATACATAAAGCAGATATTTTATATGACCATCTATGCTATTATGTTAGTTTGGCTATGCCTAATAAAAAGCAGAAGAAAACTATGGCATAAGTAAGGAGCTATTTAATCAGATAAATGCCTGCTATATATTATGCAGAAGGAGGTGCCTGTCATGTCAACATTACGGAATCAGATAATACAATCTTTGGAAGAGCTTTCGGATGATAGCCTGCGTTTTATTCTTGATGTGATACAGAGATTTATACTGCCGTCAGAATTAAGGAATAAGAGTGTGGATCATAGTACTGTCATGCAAGGGACAAAACGCAGGCTTGGAAGTATGAAAGGGCAGAAATTTATTGCAGACGGCCATGATATAGACGAGTGCAATGATGAAGTTGCCAGATTATTTTGGGTGGATGATGGATGAAGATGTTGCCAGATATACATATTGCAATATAGGCAGTTCCAGATTTGGAGGAACTGCCGGACACGACCAAGACAATAATACTTGATGAACAATGAAAACATATAGATTTATAGATAGCTAAAGGTATCCAATCCGTTATCCTCTCTATATAATTTTGCAAAAACATACAAACCGTATCTTGACATATATATTGACCTTTTTGGTATAAATACAGTAGTATAGGGGGAGTGGAAGGAGTGGATACTTGTATGCTGAAGGAATATCTGGAAAAAAACTATGGTTACAACGAACCGATTTTCATTAACGAGATCCGTCTGGATGGGCTTAATGACAATGCCCTGCGCCAGTATTTCAAACGGATGCTCAAATCAGGCGACCTAGCCCGTTTTGATACGGGGATTTATTATCTCCCCAAAGCGTCACGGCTACTGAAAAAAAGTTATTTAGATCCCATGAAAGTCATTGTACGCAAATATATCCAAAGTACGACAGAAACCTATGGATACTTTGCCGGAGCCACTTTTGCTAATCAGATTGGTCTGACAACTCAGATGCCGGCAACACTGGAGATTGTAACATCAAAAGAATCGACAAAAGGGCGTACTGTTACCGTAGGTTCCCAGACCGTCCGGCTGAAACGGCCTGCTACCACTATAACATCGGAAAATGCCGGCCTGCTTCAGTTTTTGGATGCCGTTTTTCAAGGAGAAAAATATTCCGAGCTTTCTGATCCGGAAACCGGGATTCTTCTGAAAAACTATGCAAAACAACAAAATTATAGTAAGGAGCTTCTTTCCAGCGTGCTGTCCGGTATTACGGGTCCGACGGCAAAAAAACTGATTGAATGGGGAATTATTTATGAATTTACATCATGACCACGAAGCATTTAGCAAGCTTAAAGTTGAGTGATAGTTGGTATATTTTCTTTAGGGCAGGATCAGAAAAACCAGCCAAGCCATTCGTATATCCGTTGAATAGTCAAATACCTATGCTGATGGTGGCAGAGGAATCATAGAAAGGAGATTGATTGCATTATCATTGATAGTTGCAATGGTGTAAAAGATGATAAAATATCCATTGAACGTTACAATAGATACTAATATATTTGAAGCAAACAAATTCGACTTTGGTACAGATAGTACGATGAGCTTACTTGTTAAAAATGTTCAAAATGGAAAAATCAAGCTCGTACTAAGCAATATTGTAATAAGCGAAGTAGAAAAACATATATGTCGACGCGTTGACAACGTATGCGGAAAAGCGAGAAAGTTAAGAAATGAATATCTGGATATACTTCCAGAACAGTACTTGACTGATATTGGGATGGGTATATATGTTCAAATACCTGATAAGAAAACTATTCATCAAAAAGCAAAAGACATATTTGCAAAATTTTTGGAGGATTGCAAGGTTGAAAGACTTGATACAGGTAGTATAAACCTTGAAGAAATTCTGGAAGATTATTTTGCTGTCCGTCCACCTTTTGAAAATAGTGAGAAAAAGAAAAAAGAATTTCCTGATGCATTTATTGCCGAAGAAATTAAAAAACGCTTCGGTGGCGATGAGATTGTAGCAATCGTTAGCCAAGATAATGGCTTTAAAAAGGCATGTACCAACAGTAAAAATCATTTGTTCTTTTCTTCTTTAGGAGAGCTTTTTAATACATTAAGCAAAAACGAAGAAGAATATATTGCTGCACTCGAACTGATAAAGAATAATAATGATTCTATCATCCAGACAATTAAAGGAATGATTGATGATAGCTGTGTTGAGGTTCATGGATTATCATATGACCAAGATGGTATTGCTGATGGGTATGATTATGATGAAACATATTTAGAACATTGCTATCTGTCAGGTATGAGGCTCCATATCATAGATGATATAGATGAAGATATAATCACAGCCTCCCTATGGATTCATGGAAATATGGCTGTAAATTGTTATTTTAAAGATTTTGACAATGCTCCTTGGGATTCTGAGGAAAAAGAATATGTTTGGGTAGAAGAAAAACACATTTTGGAAAAGCATAATGTAAGATTTGCTTGTAGAATTGAACTTAATAGCAAAACAGAAGAAATAAGAGTTTTGCCTTTCAAAATTGTGTTAGGAGGAGATTCAAGAAAAAGTAGAGTTGAAATTAACGATGAGCAAGAATCTTTTTACAAAGAACTTGAGGATATGGATAGGGAAGAATTGGGCTTTTTACCATTATCACAATATAGTGATATGTTAGAAAATGACTTGAATGAATCGAGGATGGAGCAAACAATACTTAAATTATTTGAGCAGTATAATGAGATTTCATCAAGTTATGAAGAATTAGCAATTCTGTATGATGAGATTTGTGCGCAGGTGAGAAATAAAATGGAAGAAGATGATGCGGAAGCATTTTTTACGGCCCTCTTATTTGAAATGAATATTCCGATTGATTTTATTGAAAAGGACACTGACAAATTACCAGATAAAATAAGTAAATGGTTGGATGGTAAATTTGATATGGTATCCGAGAGGATGGAGCGAAAGCTTCCTGACTGTATTGAGTATGGAGAAAACATAAGCATTTTGGGAACAAATTGTAGAGCTTATACATTGTCCTTTGATGAACTTCATGGAACATTGGAAGCTGGTTCAGAAGAACAGATAGAAGTTTCTCTTTTGTCGAACAAAGAAATAATTGCAAGAGGCTATGTCAAACTTACAGTTGGTTATCTTGATTTTGACGAAGATGGTGGAGCAACAGATGGAATTGAGGATAGTATTGATTATGAAGTAGATGATGTTTTGGATGCTTTAAAAGATTTAATCTCAGATTTAAAAGAGGAGCTTGTTAATGAGCAGGAACTTGCGAACTCTTTTGCGAACTGCTTGAAGTAGAAAAGAGTAATTAATCTGGATTATAAATCTGAAAAATTCGATGATAGTATATATTATTATTGATTGAGATATCTTCGATACTGAATACTATTTTTTCAACAGTCTTGTTATAAAATTAAAGAAAGGCGATGGTGGGAATTGAAAAATAAAGTTATATCTTTAGATAGATCCTTTGCTCCATCGTTAATTTATAATTGAAAGTGAGAGTGAAAACAAAATTATGATGATATCTGAATTAAAAGTTTATAATTTCCGCCGATTCAAATCTGTGGATGGCGCTCCTGGCCTGCAAATCACTTTTCATAAAGGACTAAATGCCTTGATTGGAGAAAATGATTCCGGAAAAACTGCAGTAATTGATGCGCTTAAGCTGGTTTTGTTAACGCAGAGTAATGAGTACATCAGACCGGTAGATGAGGATTTCTATAAGCCAACCAATGGTGATACAAGCTCTGAGTTTAAAATCGATTGCACAATTACAGAGTTTACTCAGAATGAAGCTAAGAACTTTATCGAATATCTGAGGTTTAAAAAAAATGGTGAAAAAGTTGAATATATGCTCGAACTTCATTATCGTGCTTGGAAAGAAGGGCACAAAATCTTTCAGGAACTGCGTGTAGGAGATGTAGACGATGGGATTTCGATTGACGGAAAAGCAAGAGATTTGCTGAAAGCTGTCTATTTGAAACCACTTCGGGACGCTGAACGCGAAATGAGTTCCGGACGCAGTTCCAGAATCTCACAAATACTTCTTAATCATCCCGTTTTCAAAGATAAGAAGGAACATATTGTTTTGGGTATTTTTCAAGAGGCAAACAAGAAGATAGAGGATTACTTCACGAATGATGCTGAGGGAAAGCGCATTCTCCAAACAATCCGTGATAATTTGGAATCGTTTAATGACAAGGGACAAGCTAATAACGCTGAGTTGAAGACATCAGATATTCAACTCAAGGCTATACTTGAATCCTTATCGTTAAATGCTCCGGAGATTAACCCAGGATTGGGAGAATTGAATTTGCTATTTATTGCAGCAGAACTGTTACTTCTTAAAGATGATACGGATGGAGGTATGAAACTGGCACTGATTGAGGAATTGGAAGCTCATTTACATCCACAGGCGCAGCTTCGATTGATCAGCTATCTTCAAAATGAATATAACGAGAATGATGTTCAGATTATCATTTCCACACACAGCCCAATACTTGCTTCAAAAATTAACCTTAAGAATTTGATCTTGATGAAAAATGGTGTCGGATATGATTTGACTGAGGGGATGACTGGACTTCAAAAAGGAGATTATCTGTTCCTTCAGCGCTTTCTTGATTCAACGAAAGCCAATTTATTCTTTGCTAAAGGCATTATAATGGTAGAAGGTGACGCAGAGAATATCCTAATTCCAGTAATTGCCGATATTCTTGGTTATCCGTTGGAGAAATATGGAGTATCCATTGTGAATGTGGGTAGTACGGCTTTTCTTCGATATAGTGGAATTATGGTAAGAAAAGATGGAAATACCATTGGGATTCCGGTTTCAGTGATTACAGATTGTGATGTGAAACCATATGATATTGACCCAGAGACGAAGGAAAGGAAGTTCAACGAGAAAACAGCTGAATCGGCGCAGGCTGAAAAAGAAAAAAATAAGAAATACACCAACGGTTCAGTTCATGGATTCACTTCACCGAGGTGGACGCTGGAGTATTGCATTGCCATGAGCAGTCTTTCAGAAGATTTCCATAAAGCAGTTCACTATGGAATGAAAATTTTAAATGCACGAGAATATATCTCATTAACAGATAAAAAAATCACGGAAGCAAATCAAACTGCTGAAGAAGAAGCAAAGCAGTGGTATAATTTGTCTCAAGCAGAAACTGCATATAAGATTTACAGCTTAATGCTCAATGGGGATGGAAAGAGTAGTTTAAAAGCAATTGTTGCCCAGTGCTTAGCATCTATTTTGCGTTGGAAAATATCAGTAATACCGAGCAAACTCACACAAGAGAAGATGTTTGATCTTGATTTGTATGCTCTGAAAACGGATGAGCAAAAGAAATCCGAACTGAAATCTAAAATTGAGAGAGATCAATTTTTAAGTTACATAGTGAACGCTATCAAATATGCAGCAGGAGAAGCTGTGTAAATAAGGGGGATTCCATGGTGGAATGGGAAATTTCTGATCAGGATATTGAATCGACTGAGAAACTTCTTTTACCAGAAGGAGCACACTTTCCAGAGGATGCAAGAAATGTTATACGCTGTTGGCATTCAGCTGATGTGGCGGCTTGTCCGGGTAGTGGAAAAACAACTGTTCTTCTCGCAAAGTTGAAACTGTTGGTTGACAGGATGCCGCTTGAAAATGGTGCGGGAATTTGCGTCCTTTCTCACACAAATGTTGCTGTGGATGAAATTAGAAAACGGCTTTTAGGCTATGCTGGTAAACTTCTTAGTTATCCAAATTACATCGGAACAATCCAATCATTTGTTGATAAATTTGTAACGATGCCATATTTGCGAAATATTGCAGGTCGGAATGTACAAGCGGTTGACAATCTTACTTATGCACAGCATATGTTAAACAGAATACAGAATAACGCGAAGTATAGAACTCTTGATTTTGTGACAAAGAATAGTTTTGAAACTGGCGGTCAATTTACCGAGCGGCTTGAACATATACAGGCACTGTATGTACGGGATGATGGTGCCCTTTGTGTAGGAAAACAGAAAAGAGCATTGGCTGGCGCGGACAAACCTTCTACCAAGCAGTATAATGCATTGATTGCAGATCTTTTAAAATATGAAGGTATAATGCGGTATCAAGATGCCTATTCATATGCCAAAACTGCTGTAGATGATTTATCAGAAACATATACGGATCTTTTTTCATCACGATTCCAGTATGTGTTTATCGATGAATATCAGGACTGCAATAGTATTCAGCGACAAGCAATAACCACAATATTTAACTCGGCAAAATGTACAGTAATCAAAATTGGAGATTCAGACCAGGCTATTTATAACTCTTCGGAAGACAAAACACCAGATTGGGTACCTCAAGATGGCTTTTTACCTATCATGACCTCTTGCAGATATAATCAGGAAATTGCTAATGTGATTTGCAAACTAAAGAAGGGCAACAAAAACATTGTTACATTTGCGGGAAAGACTGGTGATAAACCGGTATTACTTGTTTTTGACCCTGAGAAAATTGACAGAGTAATCAGTGGATTTATCAATGCATTGGAGACTCACGACCTCTATGATAATAAAGGCATATATAAGGCTATCGGTGCTGTTAGAAAAAAGGATTCTTCCGGGCTTAAGATAGGAAGCTACTGGTCAGAGTTTGACGGCTCTGTGAAAAAACAGGGTGAGTATAACTATTGGGTATTAGTAGATGAAATTGCTACAAGTTTAGCGGAAGGTAATTTGTATAAAGCAGAACGCATTGTTCGCAAACTTTTATGCCGTATATTCCATTATGCTCAGGTTAGAAATCCAATATCAGGCAAGGAGTATTCTATAACTACAATAAAAAGGTCGCTTGATGATGAATATCGGGAAATATATCGACAGTGGATTTACGAAATATCAAGAATGCAGAATATTGAGAGAGAAACTATTGACTGTCTAATGCGGCAAAAGATAAATGAGCTTTTGAAAATTAAGAATATTAACGTAGACGATATTTTTGACTGTCTACCAGAGTATTTTCTTGATAAGGTTGCTGTTGTAAGTCAAACTGAAAAATCTGAGAAAAATGTACTTATCGATCCAATCAGAGGTCGCAGAATAGAATTTGACACAATTCACGGAGTCAAGGGGGAAACACATGATGCAACCCTTTACCTCGAAACTGATAGGCAAGGGGCATCAGACCTAAATAGAATTCTTCCATATTACGGCGTAGGCAAACTTGGAAGCTCGGATCTGTTTGATTATAGTCGCAAGCTTGCCTATGTTGGTATGAGTAGACCTAAGAAATTGTTATGTGTGGCGATGCAAGCTAAAACTTTTGAAAAAAGCAAGGGTGTATTCGCTGATGATTGGGAAATCATTGATCTAAGGGAATAAGGATTTACATGATGTTCGATATCGACAATAGATGGCTGGCAATATAATAAATTTAGATATTAAAGGAGTGTAAAATAATGGGATATCGATTTACATTAGAATCGGCAAATACAGTTGCCAATTTGACTTTTGGAAAAGTAATGTCTTGTTATAGAGACATTTATAGCTCTCCCGAATGTTATGAAGGGTTTATGAGTTTTCTTAATCAATTCCATCATAATCTGTATTCCAATGAGATGGAGTACTATATGAGAAGTGTACGGAAAATACGCGAAACGCTCCATAGATATGAAGATTATAAGCGTCCTCTCGACAAAGCTGAGTATGATGATACTTTTTTGTTTTTTCATAAAGATGCGTTGGATGCATTAAAAGAGTTATCGAATATTTTTGATAGATGCACCACAAAATCGCTTATGCTGCCGCCGATGAAGGGTAGAGATAAGCATAGTTATGACTTTATGACTTCTCCAAAAATATTTAGGAAGTTGATCGAGTTACATAAAGGGGATTCTTGTCTTATTCTTCAGCCACAAGAACAGCCTTCCAATGCAACAATTTTTAATACGTTTCCGAATTTTGATGTTGCGCTACGTCAAGCAGATTTATGGCCAGCAGTTCTATTTTGGGAAGGTTCAGACGATTATGTATTTATACCTGTTAAACATGAGGATGAATTGCTTTACCTCTATGAAATTATTAAATACGAAAGGCATCCGATTGAGGAGATTAAAAGAATTTCGGAACGCAAGAAAAGAACAAACCACTATATTTTTCAGTTAAGCGATTTACATTTTGGAGGTAAAAATGTGGATGTTGCCGAACGGCGCTTAAAAACGTTAATTAAGTCACAGCTTTCTAAAATTGAATTGGGTGACAGTGTTAACTTTGTCATAACAGGTGATGCTGTAGACAGTCCAAAACAAACAACAGAATTTAACTATTCTAATTTTGCAGAATACATAGAAGATCGATGCGGTCAAAAACCGATTCGCGTATTGGGAAATCATGATATTAATTGTCATGGTATTGCTGTTTTTCATGGAAATCAACATATAGCCAATATCGTTGGTGAATATCCCAAAATCAAGATTATTGAAGAATCTAAAGTAATCCTTCTGTTGTTTAATTCAAACACGAACGGAAATTTGGCGGAAGGTGAAATTGGAATAGTACAAATGTCTGAAATGGGTAACTTGCTTGATAATGTAGAGAATCTGGAAAACTATTTACTTATTGCGGTTTTACATCATCATCTGTTGCCTATACCGAAACCTACCTATTATGATCAGAAATGGTTTGAAAAAATACTTCCAAATAATTTTATGGATATGTCTCTAAAGTTGCTTGATGCAGATATTTTTTTGGAGTGGCTCCATTGTCGCAATGTACGTATTGTGCTTCATGGTCATAAGCATATTCCTTTTTTTGCAGAATCAGGTGGAATCACAGTAATCGGTTGCGGTTCTTCTACTGGACAGATAGTTCATAAAGAAAAAGGTAAAACTTTTATTAGCTATAATATGCTTAAAATAAGTGAAAAAACCATCACTTGCACTCAATTTGCGGAGGAGGTTTATGGGGCCGGCACAGAGAATATTCGCACTGAAATAATAGAATTGTAAAAATAATCTTTAACTGAATTTTGGGAATTCTACAGAAATATAGAGACAGGAATCTTACTTCATTAAATCTATTGATGGTTTATACTTTTGCTTTAGTAGCAATATTTTTAGTAGTGGACTTGGCATAAAAGCATCATGTATTGAATAATCTAAAAAATCATATATGGTATTGATAACTTGATTAAATCAATATATTGTCTTGAGCTGTCCTTATAATTGATTTTTGAGTGTACCTATATGGGAAATATGGTCTGTTTAGGCTGTATACGGAGTATTTTTCGCATGGCATATGCTATTAAGTTTGTATTTAGTGTCAGTAATACCATTATACTATCCCTGCAGTTTGTTTTTAAAGGTGGCACTTATCGGCTCCTTTTGGTAAAAACACGGGATATCAATTGTATTCTTGGTGATAAACGGATGGCATTCGCACCACATACAATAGGGATTCCATTAAATGTAAAAAGGATATGGAAGTGATGAAGTAAATGTACGATGTAGCAACTTTGCTGGACGAATTTACAGATTTCGAGTTGATGTATGATTCATATTTTAAAGTAATAGCAGAAGAAATTCCCCATCGTGGGAATGATATAATAGTGGAGGATGCAATTAAGGATACATATATATCAGCCATCTGTATTGCATCTCGTGGTACTCTTTCCCCGAAAGAATATCCTTTATATGTATAGGGGATGCGTGATTTGCGGGGGCATATATATATTCTCAGGAAGCGGCTGTCAGACGGGTTACTAAAGTCATGTATATGGCCACATGCCTGTTGAAGAGACTGCCCTATAAGAAAATTGAAGATTTCATGGAGTTCTCCACTCAAAGGTTTTGCACCGAGGATATGACAAAATTAAAGTTTACACAAAATCAATATAGAAGCATATGGATATGCAATTAAGGCAGAATATTTGATTAACTTTCAATAATTAAATGGATTGCTTATTTGAATGGAAAAGGAATTATTTATATAGTACAATATATGTAAATATCATATTTTATGCTAATGAAAATTTGATATGAACAATAGATGTTGTTGCTAAGCTAATTTGTCATCCATACTGCTCTGCTTGAATGTCAGAGACT
>ERZ1106950.1237-NODE-1237-length-17553-cov-8.737570_pt1 | contig 17553 bp, 12 predicted proteins | sample MGYA00403675_ERZ1106950 | MGnify/ENA primary metagenome ERZ1106950 (study PRJEB35170, sample SAMEA104062410) | human gut metagenome | biome: human gut; feature: human-associated habitat; material: faeces | place: Denmark | collected 2012-06-13 ... | reverse complement strand
AGATTACTACCAATGCTTAAATTGTAAGCTTATTTAAATCGAGTTATACTAGATAATAAGGAACCATCAGCCTTTTAAATCTAGTTTTTATATAACCTCTACTATTCTTTGGTACAAAGGTTAATCCAGCCACAATAAAAAACAAAGGGACATGAAACGCAAACACCCATCTTCTCAATAGTGTGCCTTTAGTCAACGCATGACCTATAACGATGCAAATTATGCCCAGTCCTTTTGCAATATCGATATAATTTTTTCTTTTACTGATTTGCCTTTGCTCCATAATACTCACCCGTGTAACGATTGGCTATCAATCATTACACACCCCTTCATTAATTGCTTTTTAGTTTAGACACTTAACAAGATTATCTATATAAATATTTTTGTTGAATTTTTGCTCCACCAACTGGCGACCGCTGTAAGATTTATTCTGATAATACTGAGAATCTTCAAGTAACCTATTTACCTCTTTAACAACATTATTGACTAAGTTGTCATCTCGTTTATAGGCTGTTCCTTCTCCAATGTACTCTGGAATTCCACCAGCATTAGTCGTGATAATCGGAGTTCCACACGCCATTGCTTCAAGATTTGTTAGTCCAGCCGGTTCATCCCATATCGAAGGCAGTATTGCTATATCAGCTAGATTATACAGATAGGGTAAATCATCATGCTGAACGTACCCAGTAAAATTCACTCTCTTTCCAAGATCTTCAGCCATCTTATGTAACTTATTCTGATAATCGCTTTTTACCTCTGCATTGTAGTGAAAGCTGCCGACAATTAAGGCTTTCACATTGTTGGGAAGTTTTTTCATCGCTGTAAGAAGAATATCTGCACCCTTTTCTTCTGTCAAACGTCCAGTAAATATCAAAACCCTATCTTCTTCTTGAAGGCCGTACCTTGTTCTTAATTCTATAATTCTCTGATTATCTTTTTTTATAGGTCTAAACAAATCCGTGTCTATACAATTATAAAGTATTTCAACTTTATTACTCGGCACCTTTCCTATTGCGCTTTTTTCACTACATATCTCGTTTGCAACAAATTGACTCACGCACAGAAACTTTGTCGTCCTTTGCATCACGTCTCTGCTCTTAGCGTCTATTCTAGGCACATTATGTAAATGGTAGTACCACTGTCCCTTATACTTTGTGTTCTTAAAGCACAATGCCAAGGGTATATTGTTTTCTATTACTATTTTATCTGCATCTGTAAATTTAATTATTTTTCTAGAATTATGGATATAATACAGAAGTGAAAATGGTGTCTTGAAGGAAACCGCCTTTTCATCTTTCTTCATAATCCTAATAAAATTAAATGCCATTCGGTCCAACAGTGTTACGATTTTCGGAATTCTCACCCAAGTAAATCTAACATGAGGATACTGTTTTGACTTTTCATATGCCCTTTCCTCATAATAAGACACTACTTCTAACTTACACTGCTCTCTCTCATTATTTCCTTCAACCAAGTACTCAATTAGTGTCGCCACTGCACCACCTTTAGTTGCTGGTACAGGATAAGCACCATTTGAGTCTGCTGTTAATATCAGCACTTTCATTCTCTAAATCCTCTAATTTAACATTTTTTATAAAACTCAATATACTTCTTCTTCATGGTATCTGTGTTATAAATCTCAAGGACATCCTGATAGGCTCTTTCAGGAAGTTCTTTAGGAAATTTCTTCATGGCCGCCTTTATATGTTCAGCATACTCCTCTGCTTTATCACACACATAGCCATTAACGCCATTATTGATAACACTCTTATTTCCCATTGTATTGCTGACGAGAATCAACTTTTTAATGTACATATTCTCAATAAGGCTCATTGCAATTGCTTCGCCAAGACTACACAAAATAAAAGCGTCAGCACCTTTAGCCATTGCCAAAGCTTCCTTTCGAGGTTTCCATCCTGTAACTTCAATATTGGGGGCAGTCAACTCATTTTCAAGTTCACCATTGCCAATCCAAACAAATCTAGCATCTGGCACCAATTCAGCGATTCTGTTAAAAAGCTGTGGTTGTTTCTGGACGCAGGCTCGACCAAGTGTAAATACTGTAAACTTATCATTTTTTACTGGCTTTATACCGTCAAGGGATGCTGAAAGATCTGCAAGGTTCACACCAGTCTCAACATAAGCTGTTCTCTTAGAAAATTTCTTTGCCTCTTCGTCTTCACTTTCACAACAGGTAAGTGTAAGTGCTCGATTTCCAAGAACCTTTTCTGCAAACTTATAGACTTTGCTCTTCTTCCCCGGACCCATAAGAATATGTGCATATCCATGAGGTGTATACACAACAGTATTATTTTTTCCGTTATATGCAAGTCTACCTAAACCACCTGCAACCGAAGAATGCAGGTGAATCACATCTGGCTGAACATCTTTTTCAATTTGACGTAATTCCTTGATTGCCGCAACATCACTTTTTAAATTTGCCAATCCCTTTACGCCAACATTTTTCATTTCGATCAAATGCACTCTCTGATCCAGAAAGTCTTTATAATTCTTAGGGGTCTGCGGTCTGAGCGAATACGCAAGATAGACATCAAAATCATCCACCATATCGTTGCAGAGCTGAGATACGTAAGTGAATACGCCACCTCCAAAAGCTTCACATACCATCAAAATCTTTTTCTTTGCCATTTTTACTCTCCCAGTTCCTTCTCACATTTATCCAATACAGCTGCAATTACCTGATCCATATCATAGTACTTATACTCGCCAAGACGACCGCCGAAGATTACTTTTTCTTCTGCGTCTGCCAGCTTCTTATATTCAGAATAAAGCAAGCCATTCTTAGCATCATTAACCGGATAATACGGCTCATCTCCCGGTTTCCACTCGCTACTATACTCACGGCTGATGATTGTTTTTGGCAGATTGTTTCCATTTTCATCCTTGCCAAATTCAAACCATTTGTGTTCAATAATTCGAGTCCACGGAGTTTCGCGGTCGGTATAGTTCACTGCTGCGTTGCCCTGGAAATTAGGCTTGTCCAATGTTTCCGTTTCAAAGCGAACCGAACGATATTCCAACGTACCCAACTTATAATTAAAGTAAGCATCAATCGGTCCAGTGTACACAACCTTATCAGCCAATGCATCCAACTCGGCCTTGTTCTCCAGATAGTCTGTGTTCAAACGAACCTCAACACCATCCAGCAGATTTGCAACCATCTTGGTATAACCACCAACAGGAATACCCTGATAAAGTGCATTGAAATAGTTGTTATCAAATGTCAGCCGCACAGGCAGGCGCTTGATGATGAAGGCGGGCAGGTCCTTGCAGTCGCGTCCCCACTGCTTCTTGGTGTAGCCCTTGATAAGCTTCTCGTAGATGTCGCGCCCGACGAGGGAGATGGCCTGCTCTTCAAGATTCTGCGGCTCGCCAGTAATCTCCTTGCGCTGCTCCTCAATCTTGGCGGCAGCCTCTTCCGGTGTCACAACACCCCACATCTTGTTAAAGGTATACATGTTGAACGGTAACGAGTACAATTCGCCCTTGTAATTAGCCACGGGGCTGTTGGTAAAGCGGTTGAATTCTGCAAATTGTGTGATATAACTCCAAACCTTTTTATTGTTGGTATGGAAAATGTGAGCGCCGTACTTGTGAACGTTGATGCCCTCAACACTTTCTGTATAAATGTTACCCGCAATATTCGGACGCTTGTCCACTACCAAAACAGATTTTCCATGAGCCTTCGCCTCATGGGCAAAAATCGCCCCGTAAAGACCAGAACCCACTACTAAATAATCAAATTTTTCCATTATGTACTCCTCCACCCCTTCACGGGTTAACATCTCATTTCTTCATCTATGTACACATCTGCTCTTCACAGATAGTATTTCTCTCTAATTTCCGCTGTGTGATAACCACACTCGGCTAAGTGTTTTCTTATGCTGTCATATCCAATTACACCAGCAATCGTATTTCTCTTGTTTTCTACTCCATAAAACATCCGTTGAGTACACTCGTCTCTATTTCTCTATAACCGAAGTGCTGTTTTATACAGTCGAACCCCGTATACCCTGCAATGACGTTTTTTCTAAGTGTTGGATTGTTGAATCGAACCCTGTCGGCGCATGAGTTTTGTTAAAACTGTACATATCATTCAATCCACCTCTCACCATTCATTGTTCGTTATGAACAAATCATTCACTCTCACTGCACAAAACATGTATTTGTCATCACCATACATGCTCTACTCAACAGCTGTTTTATGAAGTAGAAATCATCTGTTTTTCCGTAATTTTCATGACTCAACAAACCGTAATGATGTAGGTGTCATTAGTGGGTCAGATAGTGTACTCAACAGCAGTTTCAGACGTTAATGATAAACTCATGGATTTTTGTTGTTTTCTCCTGTTTTCCGCCATTTCCTCATAACTTCTGAAAAAGATGTGCCAATTTTGTGCCGCACGGGCCAAAAGTTCAGCGTTTTGTATAAACATTCGGCGTTTTCAGTTCATGTAGCTGTGAAATATAACCAATTTCAGTGCCCCATATAGTGTGCAAAACAGGCTCTTTTCGACGATGCTACGTCAATACGGTTTGTTGAGTAGACATTTCTGCACTCAAATTTGTTCGGAGAAGTTGCTCGACGGTGGCGTATAAAGCTCACTTATTGCCATATGTAGCTACATCCCCACTTTTCCGGGCATAAAAAAGAAGCCGCCGATTATTGACTAATCGACGACCTCAAAGTACATCAGAGCGTAAAATATTCACTTTTTCCCTTATAAGTGATTAAGCTCACTTATTTCAATTTGTAATGATTTTCAGTGATTATAATCACTTATTTTTACCAAATGATAGCATCACCCAAAACTCCGGGTGGCGTAAAAAGCTCACTTTTTCTATGTGAACATAATCACTTATTTCCAATAGCCATAAGTGAGCTTAATCACTTATTTTTATCGTTCATAGGTACAAAAGTGATTTTATTCACTTGTTGAGTAGACTTGTCTGTACTGTCTCCTGCCCACCCGGTCACCTTCCATCTTGCTGCCTTGCAAGCATCCTGGATTCTGACCCGGTTGGCTGCCTTTTGCCAGCTTCGCCACACGCCCCTCACATCGCCCCACTGTTGCGTTTAATTGGCGAGACCGAGGAACTTTCCGCAGCGGACACTTCTTCGCCACACAGGGGCTTTGTGGAGCTTGGATTTTCGTCAAGAGCTCTCCCGTTTTCAACCAAAAACGGAATGTCCAGATTGAAACTCACAAGTTGCTGTCTGGGGATGCTTTTCCCCTCCAGACGATATGTATTGTTCCGGTTCCACCGCATGTCCCGGTAGATCATCCGCACCAATGCCACGCACTTGATCTCGCAGCTGTTGCTCACAGTCAGCTTCGGTGTCTTATGAGCTCCTGCGTCTTCAGCCGTACAGTTCTGCACAGCTACCTGTTTTGCCTCTCGGTTGTACAGAAAACGATAGTGGGTTGGCCAGCCTAATGCTTCCAACGTGCTGCGAAAGATTGTGATCCTCCCATCATCAACATTAAAAGTCAAGCCCAGCATCCGCTGGTTCCATATTCTTTCGTTCACTACTCTCCCCTCCTTAAAAATGGGCGCACTTCCCCCTTGGAATCCTGATGACCGTTTTAATCAAGCCCAGTGTCAGGGACGTTCTTACCCGTCAGCATCCCCACCGATACATAGCCATCCATTTGCTTAACTTCGGATTCTTTCAGATGTTCTTCTACAGGTACGCCAAAAGTACCCGCAATATCATCGGGGTAAAATCCCTTTCTGGTATTTGCAGGCTTTGTCTCTTGCGCATTTTTCTGGTCTGTTCCATTTTTTCGCTTCTGGCCCTCATGGAAGATCTCCGGCACAAGCAGGTCAAAAACATACAGAGTTTCCCCTTCAAATGAAATTCTGTATCCAAGCATCTTATACCGGCATTCGGTATCCCCGCCCATTTCCTTATACACCAGTTCTGAAAAAGGCTTGCAGGTCATCTTCCGGCTTTTACGTTTATCTGGCTTGGCGATGCACCAGCGCAGAGCGTCCTTGTCGTTTTCATCACAGCCGCGTACAACAATACGCTTCAAATCACTGTTGAACATGACGTGTACATAAACCACATCTTCCAGCCCGGTGATACAGGCCGTGTTAAATGTGATGCTGTCCTTGCGGATCACGATCGCGGGGTCACGAAGATGTGCAAACAACTCCTTCCGCACGACCTGGTATCCGTCATAGGAAAATGTACTTTCTAATTCTTCCGCTCTTGCGTCTCTATCATTTTCTGCCTGCTCTTCCGGTGGCATGGCGTTCGTATTTTCATTCATCTGTGTCAGTCCATCCTTCCATTATTTTTTTCCGCTTCATGGAGCAGAGCATTCAGGCCATCTGCGGTAAAAGTATTCATTTCTTCTATCTCTGCTGCCGGCCGGAGTACATCCCAGTTTCCAGAGTAATGCTCCTGCTGTAAAATCCCGACCTGTGCAATACTTGTGATCGGCTTTCCAAAAGTACCTGCCCATTCTGGTGGGAAGATATAGATCGTCTGCTTGACGGTTTTTCCTTCTTCTTCCTGTTCCTTGGATTGCAGGACAATTTCTTCTACTTTAACCATTTCCGGCTCATCCAGTTCAAACAGCATCAGCTTGTCATCGTTCTGTTCCACGAGCTGCCCACGGAAACGGTATTTCAAACCTTCTTCCCATTCCATCATGTCAAAAAGGGCTTTTGCCAGACCGCGGCATCCGAGTGTACTGGCGCACCAGTGTCCCTCTTTTAGTCTGCCCCAGCGAATCGCATTCGGATTATCCTTTTCGCACGGGCGAATGGCAATGCAGCGGTCAACCGAATTCAGGAGCAGTTCTACATACTCCACATCTTCAAACTTTTTCAGGCAGGCTGTATTAAAACGCAGCTTGCCATTGGAGATCGTCATAGCCGGATTCTGTAAAGTAGCAAAATACTGTGCCCGCACAACTTCATATCCACTCAGGTCCAAACGGTTCATGACCTCTACCGTATCATGCTGTTTTTCCTGCATGACGCTCTCAGATGCTTCCCGGTATTCTTCTGCCGAAAAACCGGTCCAGTCCTTATCAAAAGGCACATCTCCTCGTAAGATTCCATCATCCACCACACTCAGGACTGGCAGTGAGCGATTTTTCTTTGTATAACTCCGGGAGGCCCGAAGATGATTTGCCGCATTATAGACTTCCCTGGACACGATTGCTTCATGATGATCTCTCTGCCGGTACTGCGTCCGGTCGTTATTGTTTTTCTTTGATTTATGCGTCAGGAAATTCGGTGTGAAGGTCTTCCTTGCCAATACATCCCCACAATGGCGTTCATTAGCAATGACACCTGCAAGAGTGCCGGGATTCCACTCCGTATTCCCCAGTTTTGTCTTCCGGCCATAATCTGTCAGGAGTTCTGCAATCTCGGTGAATGAAAATCCATTCAGGTACAGATAGTAAATCACCTTTACCGTCTGTGCTTCGTCCTGATTCACCACAAGGCTGCCATCCTCGTCCTGGTCATATCCGAGCAGGGCCGGCGTAAGGAACAGTCCACGGCTGAACCTGCGGTCAATGGACCAGTTCATAATGATAGACTTGGAATGAGATTCTTCCTCTGCCACGGATGCCAAAATCGTCAGGATCATGCGCCCGTTACTGTCCAGTGTGTAGATGTTGTCCGCTTCAAATTTTACACCCACGGGCGGGTCAAGATTTTTCAGTGTTTCAATGACGGAAAGGCAGTCCACAATGTTTCTGGCGAAACGGGCGATGGACTTTGTGAGGATCAGGTCAATCTTTCCGGCCTTACAGTCCTCGATCAGCTGCTGCATTCCTTTGCGATGCTCCAATGATGTACCGCTGATGCCTTCATCATCATAGATTCCAACGAATTCCCATCCCGGCTGTGCCTTGATATAATCCGTGTAATAATTTTTCTGAAGTTCATACGAAGAAGTCTGTTCATCATTATCAGTGGAAACACGGACATAAGCGGCAACACGACGGATAGAGGTGCTTTCTCCAAGCCCCTCCACGGTTTTTGCCGGGATAACTTCCTACTCGGAAGTATCCACACCTTTATATCTGTCTCTGATTCTCTGCTTGCGGTCTGCCGCCTCTGCTCCACTGCCTATCATTTGTTTCCTCTCATTTCTCCGGCTTCATGCTCCAGTACCACTGTCGCATCTTCCGGTAACTCCGGATGCCGAGTTCTTTCTTTGTATTTTCTGCTGTCCTGCGGCTGATACCTTCATCGCTCATCCGCATATAGATCTCTCTGGATCTCATGTCACCCCCGGAAAGCAGCTTCTTGACCAGATACGCTGCCTTCTCAGATTTTGACTCAAAAACTGGTGTTTCCGGCTCCGCTGATGGATCTTGCTTAATTTCACACTCCAGCCATTTGAAGCCCTGCTCCGCTGTTATCGAAAATTTGATTTCACCATCTGACGGAGCCAGACTGTTTTTTATCTGCCGCACAATGCGGATATCTGACTTCTCCGCATCCCGTTCTACTTGCAAGACACTCCGGGCAGCCGCAACAACATCGATGCTGCCGAGGCTCCGGTAAAGGCCCTTTGTTCCTTCTTTTTTATTAAGGTGTCCGATCAGCACAATGGCACAGTCATACATAGATGCCCACATACCAAGGCGCTGCATCAGCCTTCTGGCTCTTCCTGCAATCTGGAGGTCGGAATCACTTCCAAGATATGCCTGTATCGGATCAATAACTACCAGCCGCGGCCGGAATTCTATAATAGCCTGCCGGATGCGCTCATCATCCAGTGTCAGGCCGCTGTATGTTTCTTCATTTATGAAGGCCACATTCCTGCAATCCGCCCCGCATTTTTCAAGCCGGGGCTTAATGGTATCTGAAATGCCATCTTCTGAACACTGGTAAATAGCCCTTTGCGGCATTCCGATGATTTTACCATCTGGCAGGGTTCCTCCCTTAGACAGCGCGGCTATCAGATGCATCATCATTGTGGACTTGCCATCACCAGGGTCGCCTTGCAGCAATGTGATCTTTCCAACTGCTATGAACGGATACCACAGCCAACGAACAGAAGTCGCCTGTACATCACTGTATAATGTAAGAATCCCTTTTTCTCCTTTGCTCGTCATCATCGTCCCTTTCTGTACGCAGTCTTTTCTACATTTATATTATAAGGTTTGATTGATGATTTGACTGCTACCTATCATGTAGCACGTTTCGCATTTTGCTACATGATAGGTAGCAAAACAGCCTTAGACCACATAACAGATAGAGGTGTAGACCTTTGCGGCCTTAGATTTCCTGTAATCAAGTTGCTATGTATTTTTCTCTGCGGGATAATCGTAACAGCCTTATGCGGGTACACATAAGGAGGAACATACATGGCATTAGATTATACTGCACTTGGAAAGCGTATCAGCACTTTCCGTAACGCATCCGGATTAACTCAGGAACAATTTTGTGAAAAGTTAAATGTATCTCGCAAGCACATCAGTCAGATTGAAGCGGCAATCAGCCGTCCCAGCCTTGAAACTCTGGTCGACATTGCTAATATTCTTAACATCTCAGCAGATGACCTTCTTGTAGACAGTTTGACGCACTCCGCGTCCACAGCCGATTCCGAGATTCACCGTCTGCTTTTAGACTGTAATGCAATTGAGCAGGAGATTCTCACCCGGATGGTAAAGGAGATGAAAGCAATTTTATACGGCTTAGGAGTTTGATTTTATAACTTATTGATCATATAACAAAAAAGCCCGCATAAGCCACAGCTGCACTTCGGAACATACTGAAGTGCTGTCTGTGGTTTATGCGGGTAAGGACAAAAAAAGAGCCCACCAGCGGACCATGTAAGGGATCTACACAGTACGCCAGTGGGCGATGAGTTTCAATTATGCACTTCTTCTCTCGTCTAATTCTTTTACCTCATCAACTGTGAGTTTCGTAGCTTGTGCTATTTCCTCATAAGTTAGCTTTCCAATCAACAGCAAGCTACGGGCTGTTTCCAGAGAGTTTTCTCTTGCAGCTTCATTTCTCATGTCTTCCATAACCTTGCACATAACCGCCACTCCTTTCTCATCTTCTTTAAAGTACTGTACTCGATTAGCTAATACTTCATAATACATATCTTTTGCACTTGTACAAGAAAGTCATGCATCAGTTTTCCAAGTGCCGTTTCATTTTTGATTTGAGAGTTCACATATATAATATGCGATTCGTCACCAAATGATTCTCCTGTTTCTTTAATCATGCGGTCAATATGATATATCGGAAGTCCTCTTTTAAGAACATCATTCTCTGTGATGAAAATCACATAAGTTTCATTCAGGTATTCATACTGCTCGCCCGGTTCAGTAACATTCGCATCGATTATACCGCTGTTATACCTAGCTCGCTTAACACCAGCACCTTTATCATTTCGCTGAATTTCAATATTGTATACACGGTTTTCCCTATCCACTGCAAGAATATCCAACCGCACAGATTTTCCCTGTAAATTTTTAACGCTATACTGGCTATTGGATTTTTTCACTTTCAGATCGTCTCGATTCAGAATAATCTGCAACAAAAATTCTGCACACTTTATATCTTCAAAGACTTTGCTCATGAAATCATCATCCAAAAGCCTAAAACCTCGCAATCTTTGAAGATCTTCTTCATGCTTTCGCTCGAAATCCAAATCTCTACACTTATTCATCGGATATCACCCTCTTTCAGGTTGTGAAGAATAAATCTCCCCATCAATATCTTACCATCAAAACACGCTTATTTCAAGCGGTCATGCTCTTCTAAAAAAAATAATCAACCCCATCAACGCCTTGGAAATGATCACCTGTAAATCTTTTCATTAATATTCACGCCGATGCAAACTCCTATATACATCCTCGATAAAACTCATGAACTCCACGCTGGCACACTCGATCTGGCGTTTTCCATCCACGGCTTTCAACTTTTCCATAACCATTTCAGCCAGTGCATCCCCACGCTCTCTCATCTTCTGAGCAGAAAACGACACGGACTCATCGATGAACGCAGCGTACTTTGCACCATCAATATTGCTTTGTACTGGCACGCCTTCGCCACTATCAAGCCGGATCACTTTTGGCTCATACACAGCCCTCACCTTTCTCAATGCCTCTGCCGGCTCCATGCTCTGGAGATATAATTTCATAGCACCAGCCGCCACAATCTCATCAGCTGTTGCACCATATTTCTCTGCCAGCATTCCAGCTACCTCATTCATTTCAAACACTCCTTGCTATGTGTATTTTCTGTCGTATGTGTATTTCTCGCCACCCACAACATATAACAGGACTCTGCACATAGCAATCCCTACAGGTAAAAAAGGCCAGACAAAAAAACAGGCAAAACAACATCACAATAAAACCTTAAAAACAAAAAAAGCCCTGCCAGATGCAGCCACAAAAGCCACACCCGGCAGGGTCCTGTCTCCTTCCATCACACCGCTTCTTCCCTCTCGCGCTTCGCTGCAGTGGTCAGGTATCTGCGGTACTGAATGCTGAATCCGTACACCTTATAAGGAGCATCCACATAGACCACATTGCCGTCCATGTCACTCCGCTTATAGCCCATGAAGCTGTCGAGCGTTCTGCGGTTGCCCTTTGAGGTCAGTGTCACACCGAAGTTTGTCTTATAGGTTGCCACATCCCCCTGCAGTACCCCGCTCTCAACAAAAGCACAGTAGATGCCTTTTTCAAAGTGGAGCATATCTGGTGCTTCTGCGATCCGCTCAGGAGTCAGCTTGAGCTTTCCGCTGGTGATGGCACGTTTCCGGCCTTCGATGGCATTTCCGGCCACATCCCGAAGCAGGGTTCCCTGTACATCCAGACCGTTGACTCTCAGCGACATTCCGCCTGCATTGGTATCCGGCAGTTCTTTCAGACAGGCAAGGAAGTATTCAAAGTTCTTTTTCATGATCGCCAGCACGCCCTGTTCTTCCTCTATCGTCTGCCGTTCCTGTTGGAGTGTTTTCAGCCGTTCCTGCAGGTCGTTCACAAGCTCTGTATAAATCCGGGCTTCCGAACCTTCCTCCGTTTTCGTTCCATAGAAGCTCACTCCGATGCTTCCCGGTGTCAGTCCGCTCCGGATGTCCAGGTCGATGTCGTCAATGGTCACCTCCCCGTTGGAAAGGGCTTCATTCAGTTCCACGTTCTGTTCCAGTGCAGCTTCCCGAAGCGCCGCCACCTGATGGCTGATGGCATCCTGCAGGCGTTCTTCCATCTCCTTGATCTGATTTTCCACCGTTGCCATCCTCTGCACCGAGATGCTGTTGTTATTCGCCAGCCGGACAGCCTGCTCATAGGCGTTGTCAAACATCGTCACGATCATGGATGCATCACCGTGCTGTTCAAAGTCACGCTTCATGCTGTAGAGCAGTTCCATGAAACTCTGCTCCAGCGCACACTCATGGTAGCGTTCTGAGGGGCAGCGCTTGTTTGCCGCTTCCTTTTCCTCATCCGACATGCAGCCTTTCTTGCTCCGGCAATACGCTTTCTGGTTGGGAGAACCGTTCTTCGGCGGCTCACCGTCCCGCTCCCCGACCTTACGCTTGCACCGCCAAACAGGATACGAATAGGTGTATTTTTCCAGATACTCTCCGGTATCCTCACCAGTCGCCTTAAGACTTCGCTCATCGCTGTAACCATTTGCCACACCCGTGTAGGTTGTACGGAAGAATCCCTCCCCGCAGGGCTTTCCGGCATCAGGCCCATTCTCCAGGATCGCACCGCAGCGCAGGTTTCCAAACGGAGAACCCTTAATGCTCTTTACCTTTTTCTTGCCGGGGCCTTTCGTCATATCTGCCCTCGGCTTCTCGAACAGCATGGTCTGCACTTTATCCCAAGTCACACGGTCGATGATGCCCACATGATGGTTCTTCACATAGTAGCGGGGTGCTTCGCCCTTGTTGATGCTGGATCGGTGGGTAAGGAAGTCTTTGGTAATGGTCTTCTGCATCTCGATGTCACCCACATACTTCTCATTCCGCAGGACGATCAGGATCGAGCTGGCGCTCCATTTCTTTCCGTTGACCGTGAACTTTTCCATCTGGTTCAGCTCCTGTGCGATCTTATTCGCCGTCTGGCCTTTCACGAAGCGGTCAAAAATGTACCGGATGATCTCTGCCTGCTCCGGCACGATGACCCACTGCTTATTTGCCCCAAGCTCATATCCCAGCATCCGTTTCAGATTGATATGCGGGACACCAGACTGGAACTTCTTCTGGATGCTCCAGCGGATGTTATCGGAAATGGAACGGCTCTCATCCTGTGCCAGTGCAGAAAGGATCGTAAGGATCAGCTCACCTTTGGCGTCCAGCGTGTCGATGTTTTCTTTCTCGAAATAGATACCCACTGGCGGCTTCAGCTGCCGAAGCTCACGGGTACAGGTCAGGGAGTCAATGGTGTTTCGTGCGAATCGGGAAATGGACTTTGTAACGATGTAGTCCAGCTTTCCATCCATCGCATCTTTTATCATGCGGTTGAATTCCTCTCGATGTTCCCGGTTCGTACCAGATTTTGCTTCATCCGCGTAGATGCCGGCAAAGATCCAGCCGGGCTTCCGGGTGATGAGGTCTTTGTAGAATGCTTTCTGTGTCGTGTAGGAAGTCTGCTGGCTCTCATCGCCGGTGGAAACACGGCAGTAAGCCGCCACACGGATGTTGGTCTGGCTTTTCAGCTGCCCGCCGTTCTGTACCGAGCGCACACTGGCGGGGATCACATCCACTTTTTGTCTTGTCATAATCTGCTCCTTTCTTCCAGCCTTGCAACTGGTCTTATCTTACATGCCTCTTCCGCTGGCTGCCGTCGCGCATCGTATGCCCGTCATAATAGCTTGCGGTATTGCGGTAATCTTCGATATTGGAATCCATCTCTACCTCGGTCTTGGTGTCATCGAACCAGTGGACCGTAAACTTCAGCGGTGAATGGATCGTGATGGAGAGGAGGAAGGCCTTGCAGTGTTCTTCGGTCACTTCATTTAGAAAGGCCACCGTACCATCCCGCCCCGCCGGAAGGTTCTTCATCCACTCGATTGCCTTTTCCCTTCGTTCATAGTCGCCCTCCAGTTCTTCCCAGTAGTCTTCCATATAGTCGAGCTGTTCGGTCAGCTTCTGCTCAGTGTCCGTGTCCTTCTGAATATCACGCTCCAGTTTCTCAATGAGCTTTTTCTTCTCCTCAATAGAAGCAGGGTCGATCATCTCATCACCGAGAAGTTCCAGACGGGTCTGCATCACATCCACCTGACTTTTCAGGAGCCGGATCTTCTTACCGGTGCTTTCCACACTGGTGTGTGCGGCCGCTATCTGCTTTTTATAAAAAGCACGGTCGCGTTCCATAAAATCCAGCTTCTGAATGCTCTCCAGCCGTGCAAGCATCTGGCTTACAAAAGAATCTGCTTCCGGGGTGAAGTTGTCATACTGCTCTTTGAACCGTCCGCTCATGATGTCTGCCACAGCCACGTTGTCATGGATGGGCTTAAGCGTCAGCCGGAACCGCTCCAGGACCGCTTTACGGAAGGCTCGGACAACCTGTTCCTCGTATACTTTTTCTGCATGGCAGATGCGGTTTCCTGTCGTCTGTCTGCTCGTCGGGCACCGCCAGATGGGATAGTTTCCATTTCCGTTTGTCACATGGAAAAAACGGCCGCACTCCCCGCAGATTAGTCTTTGGGAAAACGCTCTCGGCTTCTTGCCGGATCTTGTCCTGTTATATAGATCGCTGTTTACTTTTACGACTTCCTGTGCCTTTTCAAACAGATCCTCGTCAATGATTGCCGGATGATGGTTCCGGACAAAATACTGAGGGACTTCGCCTTTGTTCTCCCGGACTTCATGTGTCAGGTAATCCGATGTGAACTTCTTCTGGATAAGGACTGCACCCATGTACCGCTCGGCACGGACGATCCGCGTGATATTCCCGCCTGTCCATCCATCCAGCAGATCACTGTTTAACTGCCCTTTCTTGGATTTTTTCTTTCTTACTCTCACTGCGTCGGTGACAGGAGCCGGAATCTTGTCCATGTTCAGTCCCCTTGCAATCTCCGTATAGGCTTTCCCTTCCACGACTTCATGGAAAATGCGCCGGACGACCCTGGCTTCTTCCTCAACGATCTCAATATCTTTATACTCATATCCGCTCTCGGAGGTAACCATCTTCCCATTGTAGCGGTATCCGTACATGATCTTGTTGGGAACATCCCCCTTCGGAAAGCGCATCTTCTGCCCCAGCCGGATGTTACCGGAAATGCTGCGGCTTTCTTCCTGTGCAATGGCTGCCAGTGTGGTAAGGATGAAGTCACTGGTCGGGTCTGCCGTATCCAGATTTTCTTTCTCGAACAGAATCGTTACCCCGCAGTCATGCAGGACATCCAGTGCACTCATAAAGTCAGCCGTGTTTCGGGCAAATCGTGATATGGATTTGCACACAATGCGGTCGATCTTCCCATCCTTACAATGGCGCATCAGTCTGCGGAATCCGGTTCTTTTTTCCTTGGAAGTGCCGGAGATGCCGTAATCGGAGTACACACCGACTGCATTCCATGCCGGATTATTTTCAATCAGCTGGTTAAAGTATTTTTCCTGCGTTTCATAGGAGTTCTCCTGATCGCTCATGTCCGTAGAAACGCGGATGTAAGCTGCCACATTAAGGGTTCCGGCTTTCTTTTTGGTAGCCCGGAAGGTCGCCGTCGAAACGAACTTGTTTTCCTGCGGTTCTTCCGGTGTGAAGAGCTTCGTAAACTCACTCTCCATACTGCTCTGCAGCCGTTCTGCAATGTCAGGCTCTGCCATGACCTTTTTGGCATCCAGAGCCTTCTGGATAAGAGCTGTGATACCGGCATCCACGATGTCTTTTGATTTCTGGGGTGTCTGTTTTTTATCTGATGCGTTTTTTGGTTTTTGTTGAGTAGACTTGCCTTCGTGCGTGTCAGTCGGTGGTAAAAAAGAAGCTGTGGCAGCCTCCGCGCTTTGACGGACATCTGCCACAGCTTCCACAGGTTTCTTTTTCCCAAGAGCGGCTTCCAGTAAAGCCGAGACATCCACAGCAGATGCATTTACTCTCTTCTGCTGTTTCTGCTGTACTGTATTCTTTACAGTCTTTTTCTGCAGATTTGCAAGGAAATCCGTACCAGTACTCATAATCTTTCGCTCCTTTCCTGCCCGTTTTCTTCTCTTTGGGCAGTCACATATTCCCTCTGTTTCGTGATATTATCAAGTAATTCCGATGCAGAAAGACGGAGAATAATCTGGGAGATTATTGTCTTATCTGCACGATATGTACGCCCCGCCCGGTAAGGACGGGGACTGTTTTTAGATACGGGATGCAAAGTCAAGTGCGATCCAGCCTGCACCGGATTTCAGCTTGCCCCAGCCCTTCGCAGAACCAGCACCGGCAGATTCTGCCACGATAGTAAACACGCCCTTTCCGGTGTAATAACCGGTCTTACCGTAATTCGTGCCCGGTCCCTTGCGGATGTTGAGATCGTTGATGGATACACGCACAGTATACGGGACTGAAGACTTCGGTTCCGGGTAGACGGCCTTACCCGCCGGGTCAAAAACATAATAGCCCGGATTCTTATCCGCGCACTGCTTTGCATAGGTGAGGTCGTGGAACGCACCTTTCTGGGAAGCGGCATTCTGCCAGCTCTTACGGACACGGTACCAGCCGGAAATGGTGGTGGTGCCAGCAGCCGCATTGTACTGCGTCAGGTTCCAACGCTCGATGATATTGCAAAGGTTCTGAACATAGGTGTGGCTGGTAGCATAACCACCATCCTTGATGATCTGTGCCGCTTTCTTGTAGTCGGTGCAGCACGCCAGACCCTCGTAGCGTTTTCTGCTGCCGTTCATCGCACCGAGCAGATATGCCGCATGGTCGGCAATGGAGTCTTCCACACAAGCGTACTTGCGGAAGTCAGCGGTGATCGTGACCATCGAACCGTCATCGTTCTGCTCCTGCGTTTTCTTGGTATAGACGGACTTGCCATCCCAACTGCTGCCGCTCCAGCTGTTCCCGGAAAGCGAAGTCTTCATGCCGAAGCAGTTATTGGCATTCTGTGCCAGCTCAGATTTACCGTAGCCGGATTCCAGAATGAACTGTGCCATCGACACGCAGGCAAGGATGCCCGTGGTTTTCTGGTTCGCAGTAAACAGCGGACCGATCTTTGCAACTGCTTCTGCTTCCGAGAGATTTTTCAGCGAAGAAGCCTGCATGCCGGATGAGGATGAACCGCCCAGTGCTGCAGTTACCCTTGCGGCCAGATCACCCAAGCGGGCATACAGCCAGTTTCCAGGGCAGCTTTTGTTGGCAAACCAGCGGTGAACGGTCAACACCATTTCATCTGCCGCCGGAGCATAGTTGAGTGTCTTATTTTTATCACCCAGCCACAGGAGCTTCTTCTTCCCGTTACGCTTGCAGATATCAATGCAGAGCTTGACAAGAGAGTCATATACGGCACTGTTCATGGCATACGGCTCATTCATGTCGCTGGCGCATTCGATGGTGACAGCCCTCTGGTCATTGGCATTGCTGGACGAACACCAGCTGC
>ERZ1106950.1209-NODE-1209-length-17996-cov-7.010702_pt1 | contig 17996 bp, 14 predicted proteins | sample MGYA00403675_ERZ1106950 | MGnify/ENA primary metagenome ERZ1106950 (study PRJEB35170, sample SAMEA104062410) | human gut metagenome | biome: human gut; feature: human-associated habitat; material: faeces | place: Denmark | collected 2012-06-13 ... | reverse complement strand
CATGGAAACCTTATCTACCATAAAGTGATCCCCTTTGACCTTACGGGGAAAACAAGTGAGCAGAGGGAACAGATCCTGTCCCTGGCACTTGAGAAGGTATATAAACGTGCCCGGGAGAGATACAAACCTGTTGCGATGGAAAACCTGAAGGATATTAAAAACGAATCTATGTATGGGAACAAAGAGGTGAACCGGAAGCTGTCGGAGTTTGCTTATACGCAGATCACCCGGCTTGCAGAGTCCAAGTCATATAAATACGGCATCGGCCTGTGCAGGGTAGCCCCGGCATTTACCTCCCAGATCGGAAAGATCAAGTATATGCGTCACTATGGGATCTCCATACATACCGCAGCAGCACTTGCCATCGGCCGGAGGGCCATGGGATTTAAAGAGCGTCCCCCAAAAGAGATCCGGCATCTGATCCCGCAGGCAAACAAGGACAGGCATCACTGGTCCCAGTGGAGGTTTCTGGCAAGATACCTGAAAGGCCAGCCCCCTTACAAGTTTTACCGTAAAATACCCTACTCTGAATTTGAATGCATTACAGATATGAACAAGTACATGAAAGAAGAGTTCTGCAATGGACAGGACCGTGATTATTTTTTGAAAAAACTGACAGCCGTACTTAACCAGATGGCGGCCCGCAAACAGGGAGCTGCCACAACTGTTTAAGATATAATAATAGATCATATGGATGTGCCTGAACCGGAAACCGGAAGGAAACCAGAGGAAGAACTTCCCGTCCAAGGATGAGATCGGGCATATCCATCTTAAAGGTATGAGAGAGAATGACCGTTATCTTCCGATGGGTATCGGCTCCGGCCGCTGCTTTGAGGACAGTTTGGGATTTTGACGGCATACCCAGGTGAAAGCAAGGTGAACTGCAAAACCGCAAGTAACCCCTTGAGTAATCCCGCAGCCGGGATCCGTTTTGTTTCGGCAATACCTTCCGGCTGTGCATGAAAGAGGCCCCCAGAGGCCCCCATTGATTTCTGTTCGCAGAAATCAGTGGCGGGAAGTTCACCAATCCCCTTCATTTTTCATTTTATCCAAAGATCAAAAACGAAAGGGGATTTTTTTTATGAAAGAATATGACCTGGAAAGAATCAAGGAATGCGTCAGCATGGAAGATATCTGTGATATACTGGGCATAGAGAAACGAAGAATCGGAGGACTGACTTCTGTCCTTTGTCCGTTCCATGACGATCAGAGATTTGGAAATGCCTTTATCATGAAAGACAGCCGGATCAAATGTTTTGCCTGCGGACATACTGCGGATATCTTTGATCTGTATATGTTCCAGACAGGACTCACCCTGCTGGAATCTGCAAAGGAGATTTCTGAACGGTTCGGCCTTGCAGACGTGACGCTACAGAAAAGATCCTCCGGGATGCCGCTCAGCCGGGAAGAACTGACTGCAATCGGTCTGCTGACCGGAGACAGGAAACCGGAAAGATACCCGGAATCCGTACTGGAAGCACCGGAAAAAAGACTCGGGTATACTGTCAACAAAGAAACCACTCTAGGTTACTCAAAACGTACCAGAGAGGTTGTCGCAGTTGTTGATGATTACGTACTCAGTAAAAAGGGACAGCCAATGTATAAACACCTGACAGATCTTTATGAATCAGATAAAGGAATCTTTTACTGGATGGTACGCAACAAATGCCGCGAATATTATAAAAAATACATTGCGGCAAAAAAGACTATTTCTGTCCTCCAAGAGGAGATCCAGAACGATTTTTTGGATTATCAGATGTCAGTTGTCAACAAAAAACTTGCACTGATCGAAAGTGCATATAAAAAAACAGAACAAAAGAAATATCACAGGTCACAGAGAAAGACCGCCTAGGTCTTTCTGTATAAAAACGGGAGGAATTTTCCTCCCTTTTTCATAGGAGGAATTTTATGTTATTGTATATAGCCGAGAAGCCTTCCACCATGATACTGGTGAAAAAGGCTTACGAAAGATCAAATAAACCCTGCGGGGACATCACATTCGTTGCCCTTGCAGGCCATGTCTGCGGACTGATGGAACCCAAAGAATACAGCCAATGGAATTTGAAATGGAAGGACCTGAAGCTTCCGATGGTGCCTGACAGTTTCCGCATCAAATCCATCAAGCCGGATCTGGTAAAAAAGATACGTGATCTTATAAAGTCCGGGGATTACGAAGGCATCATCGTCGGCACCGACAGTGATGTAGAGGGGAACGGGATCTATGCCCTTTTGGAAAAGAACCTGCATCTGGAAAAGATGAAAGCATACCGCTTCTTTGAGACCGACCTGACAGACAAGGGAATCATGGATTCCTTCAAAAACCTGACGGACTTCCATACCTGCCCCAGGGATGTGGGTATGACGCAGGCATTCTGGATCCGGGCACAATTTGACTGGCTGATCGGGTTCAACCTCTCTGTCGCATATACCGTCAAGACCGGCATGCTCATGAGGGTGGGAAGAGTAAAGGCGCCTACCCTGAAGCTGGTCTATGACAATTGTAAAGCGATCGATGAATTTTCCTCGAAAAGTTCCTACCTGCCGGTCATCCAGACAAAAGATCCGGAAATGGTAGCGACACTGGTCGATGAAGAAGGAAAAGACCTTGCCTTCCCAGAACTGGAAAAAGCTAAAGAACTGGTAAGCGGTCTTGGTCCGGAAGCCATTGTAAAGAAAACAGAAAAAAAAGAAACCAAAAAGCCTCCGCAGCAGCTGTACAAACTCTCAGACATCCAGGTGGAGGCAGGACAGAAGTACGGATACTCCCCGGATGAGACACTGCAGGCTCTGCAGTCATTATACGAGACGCACAAGGTCATGTCCTATCCGCGTACCGACGGAAAACATCTTTCTTCCGAGAAAGCAAAAGAATTTTCTTCCCTGCTGCGGACGGTATCCGCTGTTCCGGGGATGGAACCATATCTGTCTTCCATTACCCCTGAAGCCATCCAAAAAGCAGCGGCAAACAAACGATACGTAAACGATGAGGAAGTTAAAAAAAGCTCCCATGGTGCCCTGATCCCGACAGGGAAGATCCCGGATTTTTCCAAAATGTCTGAAATGGAGAAAAATGTATGCATCATGGTCTATAAGCGTTTTCTGGCGATCTTTCTGCCTGACCTGGTGGAAGAGAAGAGAAAGTATCTCCTCGATGTGGATGGAAATTTATTTGTGAGCAGGGGCTCTGTTATCAAAGACCGGGGCTTTACTGCCATCTTTGACACAAAGATCAAGGAACTGCGCCTGCCGGATGTAGCGGAAGGACAGAAAATAGGGATCGCCCAGAAAGGGATCCATGAAGTCGTGACCAGGCCACCCAAACGGCTTACCGAGGCGACACTGGTAGATGCCATGGAAGACATACAGAAATACATGACAGACCGGGATCTGAAAAAGATCATGAAGGAAGCCAAAGGGATCGGGATGCCTTCTTCCAGAGCCCAGATCATCAAAGACCTGATCAACACCGGGTACATGGAAGTAAAAGGGAAAGGGTTATATATCACCCAGTCAGGAAAGGATTATATTGAATATATTGGAAACCACAGTATCGTGAATCCGGAATTATCCGCGGAGTGGGAAACCCACATCAAAAATGTCCGCCAGGGAACAGAAGCCTATGAACCTGTCCGGGAGCAGATCTTAAGATATGTGGACCAGACTGTTGAGGAGGTCCTGAACCGGGAATTTGAAGTACACGAGAAGAAAGCATCCGGTCTCACCTGTCCTCTCTGCGGAAAACCATTGAGAAAGACAAAATTTGGTTACGGATGTACCGGGTACCCGGAGTGTAAATTCCTGATCGGGGAAGTAGCGCACAAGAAGCTTACAGACAAACAGATATCCGACCTGCTCACAAAAGGGCAGACAGGAGTGATCAAGGGATTTAAGAAGAAGGACGGGGGGAAGTTTGATGCGATGTTAAGATTAGAAAATGGGAAGATTGCGTTTGCTTTTCCGCCGCGGAATCAGTAATTTTTCATTTTCAGAATTTTTTTTCATAATGATTATAACTTAAAAAAACGATTTGGAGAAAAGGAGATTAATATGAAAAAATTCGTAAACCTTACAGCACATCCAGTAAACATTCTGCTTGACGGCGGTGATAAGATCACATTTCCGGCTTCCGGCACTATTGCCAGAGTTGGTATGGATCAGGTTAAAGTCGGTGATATCGATGGCATTCCGGTATTTCGTACTGTGTTTTCCAAGAATATTACTGACCTGCCGGCACCGGCTGACGATACGGTTTTTATCGTATCCACTCTGGTTGCTCAGGCAGCCGTTGGCAGAGACGACCTGGTGGTTCCCGCAAATCTCGTAAGAGATGACAACGGTGTGATCATCGGTGCTTCCGGTTTCCAGGTCTTCTGATCTGGAGCCGGCTCTGGGTGTCAGGAAATTGACCGCTTCGGCGGTCTTTTTTTTGTGTTTTTTTCGATAGTGTAAGCCTGGGTTTTTGTCATATTACAGTTAATCATTAAATCTCAAGGAGGACTGTTTTATGAAAATGTGTAACCTGAAAATGTTGCTTCCTGGCATGATCCTGGGACTCTCTCTTCTGGCAGCAGTGCCAGTCTCCGCGGATATTACTAATTCTGGTAGTACCCCCCCCCGATAAAATTTTCGAAATTAAGTAGTACGAATGATGTGGCTGCGGAAGCGGGATCCCAGAAAAACAGTGATTCCGGAAAAGTATATGACTTTAAGGATTCCAAAACTTCCGGTGTAGTAACTGTTACCAAATTGTGGGATGACAGTATGTCTAATGACGAACGGTCGGTACCGGATATTTCCATCAGTACGGCGAAACCAGGCAAAAATCCACTGGGTTATAGCATTACTTATCATGGAAATGGACTGACTTTTGAGGATGGAACTACCGAAAATGAGGTAGTCGTAAACAAATCTGGAAAAATTATCTCGGGTCAATATAAAGAACTTCTGGCTTCTTCAGGGTGGTATTCAGATTCGAATTGTACAACTAAAATCGAAACAGACTCCAATGGATTACCTGTAAGCGGTGTGACATCTGATATGGAACTTTATGCCAAGTCTAAAACTTTTGTATTAAAAGAAGTACGGCTGTTTGATATCATTCCGGATTCCACCACAGAAATTGTGTTTACTGACGAAGCAGCTCCCAATTCGGAAGCATTAATTAATGACCTTGATGAAGATGGAGATGGAGGTATTGTTGCCTGGTCAGAAGGGACGAAAATTATTATTTCAACACAGTGCAGAGGTAAAAAAATAATCGCGACAATTTGTGATATTTATTTACTAACAAAAATACTAAATCTCACTATAAATTAACTTCTGTAGATTTAAAAAATCTTGATACAAGTTCTGTTACCAGTATGGAGGGAATGTTTGCCAGATGCGGATTTACTTATTTAGACCTGTCTCCCTTAGACACAAACCAAGTAACTACTATGCATTGTATGTTTTACGAGTGTTCAGATTTATCTGAAATCAATCTCTCTTCCTTAAGAACCGATAATGTAACTACTATGCATGGCATGTTTGGATATTGTGTGGAACTTTCAAAAGTAGATGTTAGCCACTTTAATACAAGTAAAGTAACTAATATGCATTATATGTTTTGCGCCTGTTCAGCTCTCAAAGATCTTGATTTGTCTTCTTTTGATACCTGCAATGTTACCGATATGATAGGCATGTTCGGTATAACAAACTTAGATACTATAAAAACGGGCAGCAAATTTGCTTTTGTTGGTCCATATTATGCCCTTCCGGAGGGAACCTGGTATGCATCTGACGGCACCGCCTACACCTCCGATGGAAATTCATGTACAATACCAAACAATAAGGCCGATACATACACAAGACGATAGTATTTTTTCTCCGCGGAGAAACCCAGCCTTTACCACCCTTTAAAAACCGAAATACTTTCAAATCAGTATTTGAGGAATAGCTTTTTTCGTACCAGTTTTTGCAGCATTTCAGTATCAGCTATAATACAACCATGAACAGAAAAAACTGTTCATACTCATTTTTGTTTTACCCCCTTCGTTTCAAGTCATCCGTGGCGTTCGGAATTTGCCGCGGATGACTTTTTTTACTCTGTATGGCGAGAAACGCGTTGCTTAAGGATAGGAAAGAACAAAAATGTTTTTCGTCATATTAAAAATAAACCTCTTTTTATATTACGCTAATATCATATTTTGTATATGATAGCAATCAGTTCTGAAAGAGCCTCAAAAAAAGTGAATTCGAATTCACTTTTTTGTCTCTCGTATATTAGTACATTTTATAAATTCAGACAAAAAACGGCCTACCAAAATGGCAAACCGGTGTATGAGAGTTAGTTTTCTACATTGTTTCTATCTGTCAAAATAATTCCCTTATATCTTGGAGAGGTACGTTCCAGTTCGTAACACTCGCCTTCCGGGGTAGGATACTGGCTTATGAAATCCCGGATCGTTTTCATTTCTTTACAGAAAAAGAAAGAATCTTCTTGTCTCTAAGTAAAGCATAGGCAGAGGGATAAATTGTAATAATAACTAAGCGTCAGTAGCGGGTGGAGTGGCCTCGGTATCCCCTACTGACATGAAATCAGTACAAAGCTGGTATCTTGACTGGTATGTTTAGCGTTCGTTTAAAATACCGACTATGTGTTGAAACAAAATATACTGGATTGCTACATTGGCAATAGTAACTCCGTGATTATCTACGATCAGCCGCGGAGAATTTTTTTATTCAAACATCCCACATTAGTAATATATTTTGATTTACGAAAAAGTGAATTCGAATTCACTTTTTTTGCTCATAAGACAAAATATTAATTTTTTATTAAGTTTTCAAAAAAAACGCAAAATAAATATTTTTTTCGTCATAGTATCTGCGCCGAGGCAGTGATGACCGAAAATAGGAAATAGGCTGACTGGAGAATCCTCGCCTGTATAACTTGGATTTCTTTTCATGAATATCTGTCAGGTCCGTTTTCAGGTGCATCTGCTGGCAAACAAAAATATTTTTTTATTCATATTAGTATTGCTGAAAAAACGATAACCGGAAAGCAGACAATAAACTGATCTTTTCAGCGTCAGGGTTTCTTTTTTTAAGAAATAATGCTCCAGCCCGTGAGCTGGATGTCTGTCGACCTTCGGTTTTCACAAATTTGTTTTTTATCCAAACGTATTTTAAACATATAAAAATCTTTCCGCAAGCATGAACGAAATTGCTGATAGCGAATGAAATTAGAAATAAGTAATAACGGTGAGTGGAGAAAATCGATATCCTCCGATAATTAACGTCTGTGCAATGCTGGCACACCTCTCAATACCGGATGTATCTAACAGTATTTGTATTAAACGGTATCCGAAAGAGCTATGCGGTCAAAGGCTTCGGAAGATGCTAAGGCACAAAAATGTGTATATATGAGATGTCACTCCTTTTAGCGGAGGGGCAGGAGCGTTTACCAAACACGCAAACCTGCCTGATGGGAAACGAGACATAATAACAACGTTAAGTGGTCGATCGAGCGGCAAGAAGTCGATGGGGTAGTGGAGAGAACAGTTCCGATCTTTCTGCTGTACCAAAGGGGTTGAAGCGGGCGCAAGACCTCAATAAGCCTAAGTGTGTAATCGCAGCGCATATGGTTAAATGTAGCGCTTGGAGGCAACTCGTCAATAGTGACGCGGAACCAGGACGGGATACACCCGTTACAGATTAGTATAATGCAGATGGAAACAGAGTAGTGTGAGGGGGGTTCCAATCGATTTCCGCTTTTACAGGGAATGAAGAGACCACACTACGCAGGTAATATATCTGCGGTATTATGCTGGCAGGGCTGCCTGCCACTATATCGGAACCATGGTGAGTGACCGACCGACGGTGGCGGAAGACATTCCGTAAGTCGTTCAAAAACGAACCGGGGCATAGAGATCCTCTAATCCAAAATCAAGGGGGAAAACTATGCCTCGGCTCGTTCATCTCCCTCTGGCTCTGGAAGGGGCCATCAAAGTTCATCTGATTTCAAAAATTCGTCATATTATCTACGAAACTTTATCCATTTCACAAAACTCAAGTTATTCACAAGGCTGGTTCATCAGTGATGTCGAAAACCCGTAGTATATCAGGAATCCTACAACACTTCTCTAATTCCTGTATTCCATCACCCAGCCCAGTCAGCTCCATAAGCTTCAGCACTTCCCCCCAGACAGCCAAGTAAAACCCAACCAGCAACCTCGACTCCTGAAAAAGTTGGAGAGGCCTGACGGGAGTACCAGGCTCTTTTTTTATGCCCCAAGCAGAACTGGTGTTCCCTACAGTATTATACAGGTCACTACTATTTTCAGACAGCACAAATAGACAGAGGAGCTCTCTGCCTTAAAAAAATTTCATCTATAAACCAATGCATTATGGATGTCGAACAGATTTCATGAGCAGCTATACCTGATAATCAGGAGCAAATCATTCGCTACGCAGCCCTACACCGAATAAATGTAGTTTATCAGTAAAAGGATGCACTCCTCCTGATACAAGCATGTACCCGCTTATTACTTTTCGCAGCTTCCGCAGAGAACTTATCTGGTTCATGATCCATAAGAGCATGGTATGTCATATTATGCAGGTTTCCAACCGCATCAGACTTTTTATTCCTGGATGGTAAGATGTCCTCAATCTTTCGATGAAAGGATTGATCGACAGGCTAATCATATGTCTGCTTCCGCGGATATTCAAAAATCTTCGGTCTCAAAATCTGGAATCTGCATCTTAGGTAATAATCTGATTGCTCTTATCCATATCCTGTTTTAAAAATCATACCAATACCTCCATTTTTTATTGATATTTCCAATATGATAAAAAAAATAATTCTTTTTCACCGTTTTCGTCATATTGCAAGCGCTGACAAAACACTATATCTTGTGTATGCCATTTGTAAAAGATGCACAATTTCCGTGCCAGATTTTGAGGCACACACAAGATATGGTATAATGAGCATATGAAAAATATTTTTAAAATTTTTTGGGAAAGTGAGGAAAACTGATGGAAATAATTACTGGAAAAATGAAGCATATCATCTTTCATAATGATGAGACAAACTACTATGTCCTCACTGTCGTTGCCGGGGATGAAGTATTTACGGCTACCGGCAGCTTCCATGGAATAGAAAAGAACGTAAAAACCGACTTTTACGGTGAATGGGTAGAACATCCAAAATTTGGCAGGCAGTTCTCCTGCGGATACTGGGAGAAGTCCAAACCGGTCAATACAGAAGATATTGTATCCTACCTTTCCGCCAAAACTGTTAAGGGGATCGGAAAGGTAACGGCGAAACGGATCGTAGATGCTTTTGGTGTGGATACATGGGATATCCTTGATAATCATATTGAAAGGCTTTTGGAGATCAAAGGGATCTCTCCTAAAAAACTGAAACGCATAAAAGACTCCTGGCAGGAGAACAGCATCCGCAGGATCGCTTTTGTGTTCCTGTTAAAATACGGGGTATCCTACAAACTCGCAGATAAGATCTACCGGACTTATGAGGAAAAGACGATCACGATCATGTCCGCTAACCCATACAAGGCTGCGGATGATGTGAAAGGCATCGGATTTCCCACTGCGGATGAGATTGCAGAGAAAATGGGGATCGAGAAAAACTCTCCTTTAAGGATAGAAAGCGGGATCAAGTACGCACTGGATCAGCTTGCCATGAAGGGACATGTTTTCGGTTACCGGGAGCAGGTCGTAACTGAAGCCATGGGAAAAGAAGTCCTTGACCTGCAGGACAAAAACCTTGTTTCCCTCACACTTTCGGATATGCTTGCCAAAAAAGACCTTGGATGCGAGATGGACTGTATCTACCTTCCGCAGCTTCTGAAAGCAGAAAACTACTGTGCTGAGAAATTAAAGAAACTGGCTTCTGTCCCCGCCGAAGACTACCTGTACCGCAGGATCTGGTATGAAAGACAGCGAAGCGGCAATCCGGATCTTTCCGTGGATGTATCCGGAATGGCAGAGGAACTGGGCATCCAGTATGACGATGTCCAGCTGTATGCGATCCGTACCGCAGCCGCCTCAAAGGGCATGGTGCTTACCGGAGGTCCAGGTACCGGAAAAACAACGGTCACCCAGGGGATCATAGAGGTGTTTAAAAAATTCAAGCTACGTATCCTTCTCGCTGCGCCTACAGGACGCGCTGCAAAGAGGGCTTCCGAATCCACAGGGATGGAAGCAAAAACGATCCACCGTCTGCTGGGCTACAGCGGCTCCGGGACTTTTGAACACAATGAGGAACACCCACTGGAGGGGGACGTCCTGATCATTGACGAAAGCTCCATGGTCGATCTCCGTCTGATGAACAGCCTGTTAAAGGCTGTTCCGGAAAATATGCGTCTGATACTGATCGGGGATATCAACCAGCTGCCTTCCGTTGGTCCGGGCACCGTTTTGAAGGATATCATCGACAGTGGGGTATTCCCGGTCGTCCGGCTGACGAAGATCTTTCGCCAGGCTGCAGAAAGCCACATCATTACCAATGCCCACAGGATCAATGACGGTCTCTTCCCGGTGATCGACGATTCGGATCCAAAAAATGATTTCTTTTTGGAAATGATGGACAAAAAAGGGGAAAAACTGGAAGCCTCAGAGATCGCAGAACGGACGGCGCAGGCCATTATAAAACATTTGACGGATACGATCCCAAATCAATACCATATCCAGCCCAAGGACATCCAGATTCTTGCCCCAATGAGGAACGGCAGTGCCGGAACAATAGCCCTGAACAAACTTGCCCAGGAAGCTTTAAACCCGGAAGGTCCGTCCATTGCATTTGAAGGATATTCATACAGGAAGGGAGACCGTGTCATGCAGACGAAGAACGACTATGAGAAAGGAGTATTTAATGGCGATATTGGGTATATCGTGGCAGTCAATTTAGAAAAAGAACTCCTGAAAGTCGAATTCCTTGATACGGACAAACAGGAAACGGATAGCAAATTCTGGCTGGATTATTGGGATATGGATGAGGAGGACGAAGAGGAGGATGAAGGAATAGGAGCCCATGGCCCAAACCCTTACGTGACTTATTCCCGGAACGACCTTGAAAACCTGGATCCTGCCTATGCGATCACGATCCATAAATCACAGGGTTCCGAGTTTCCTGCTGTGATCATGCCGTTTTTGAACAGCCACTTTGTCATGCTGGAAAGAAACCTCCTGTATACCGGCGTCACACGTGCAAAGAAATACCTGTTCCTGGAGGGACAGCGGAATGCGATATACAAAGCAGTAAAAACAATCTCCATGCTTTCAAGGAACTCTAATCTGAGGTCGAAGCTGCAGGGAGATTTTGGACAGATTTCCTTCTTTGGAGAAAATATGGGATTGTATTAAGGCCATCCGCGGATGGTCTTTTTTTTTGCGGTTTCTGCTCATATGTGGTAATATTCTCGTATGAAAACAACTGGCTTCCATATCATAGTATCCTGACTGTACATACGAAAGGAGAACAGATATGGCGATCGATAATTTTTGCGAAGGAAAGAATATGGAAGAATACGAAGTACTAAAAAAAGCTGCTGCGGAATTAAACGAGATCATGCATGCAGCCCACATCAATGCTTCCGACCGGGCAGTCTATGCCAGCGGAATGCTTCTGGCGATGCATGTGCTGACCCCGGATTCTCTGTACGCTACAGAGGATACCGCCAGCCACTATATATACAGGCATCTGATGGACTTCTTAAAAGACCAGCTTTCCCCAGAGATGTATCAGATGACAGCAAGAGAGTTTCAGGTACTGACATCTGATCCGGAAAGAGACAGATACCTTGACAAGCTACATAAGAGCTACACACAGTATATCTTTTGTTTCATCTACCAGAATATCTTCCGGCTCTCTGACGGAATGGATTCCATAGGGGAACTTTTCGGGGAGTTTCTGAAATATACGGTACAGATGGCAACGGAAAACGGCAAAGTACTGACTCCCTCCTACATCAGCCATCTCATGGCAAAATTGATCCATGTGAAAGATACAGACGAAGTATTGGATGTCTGCGCAGGCAGTGGAGGGATGCTGGTAGCTGCTTATGATGAAATGCGCTCCAGTAATCCGGGTATTCAGTTAAAGAAAGACCAGCTGCGGGGGATTGAGATCAATCCGCGGATGGCAGCCCTTGCAGTATCCAATATGATCCTCAGGGGAATCTCTGCGGAAGCAGTCGTCCTGGGCAACACATTTCTGTATTCGGAGAATAAGAAATATGATAAGCTCCTCATCAACCCGGATTTTACCTGCGAGGAAAACGGGCTCCCGTTCCTTTCTTATGGACTGGACATGTTAAAAGAAGGCGGGGAAGGTGCAGTGATCATCCAGGACAGTGCCGGAGGCGGCATGGCATCTGTATCAGCCAGAGAAATACTGGCACATCATACACTGCTGTGCAGTATCAAGATGCCAATAGACCTGTTTTCCCCCAATGCAAAGGTACAGACAAGCATCTACCTTTTCCGAGCCCATATTCCGCATGATTTCCAGAAAAACGTGCTGTTTGTTGATTTCCGCAATGACGGATGTAAGAGAACAAAACGCGGCTTTAAATATAGCAGGGATGTCTGGAGACTATACTCTGATCTGGTAAAAACCTGTAAAGAAAAGAGGGTGTATCCGGGGATCCCGGTCATCCTTGATCAGATCACAGATTCCGGATGTGACTGGAATTATGAATCACATTTAAAGATCGATGGAAAAGTAACAAAGAAAGATCTTTCCTCTGAGGTGGCAAATGCCCTGCTGGAGAAGATCAAAGACCTTCTCAAACCAGAGGGTGATGGGGAGATTTCTGCGGATAGGAAGCTGTTTTCCATAGAGGAGCTGTTTGAGGTACAGAACAGTATCTATTACCGCGGAGTGCCGGAAGCCGATCTGTATAATGCAGACGGAACAGTGCCGGTGATCACAAATACAGCCTTAAATAACGGGGTAAAAGGATACAGCAGACTAGAAGCCTGTAACAAAGGAAATGTGATCACGTTGAGTGATACCATCGGCGGCAGTCCTGTTTTCTACCAGGAAAAGGATTTCATCGGGTTTGCACACTTAAAGATGCTGATCCCCAAAAAGAATACACTGCCTGATTTTGACGGGCTTGTTGGAAGATATATCGCTGTTTCCATAAGGAAATCCATTTCCGGCAGATACAACTACACCACAAAACTGAACACTGGAAATATCCTGAGGACCAAGATCTCTCTTCCATGTAAGGATGGTCTGGTGGACACGGATTTCATCAGAAAGATTATGACAGAAGAGCAGAAGAGGAGTGCCGGTCTGGTGCTGGACTATCTGAGATCTTTTTCGGAACAATAATGACTACAGATGAGATTACAACTAATCAACATAAGGAGATATTTATGAAGAAAAAATCACGTTTAATGCTTTTGGTTTCATTCATATTCATGGTCTGTTTATCCGGCTGTGCAAAATGGCAGTCCGTCATCAATGACCTGCATGGTTCTTTGATAGGAAACAGCTATTCCATCTATACCTATGACAACTATGGCAGCCAGACACTCAAAACATCCGGGAATAAGATCAGTATTACCGGAAACAAGATTGAAACCACAAGCTTTGACAGTGAGGGAAAAACGATCACCGGCTATGATTTGTCTTCGGTCATCACCATCACCATTGATGGAAAAGAGATTGAAAACTGCGGGGATACCTGCATCTTTGTCCAGAAAGGACTGGAACCGGAAGTCGACTTTTCCCTGGAAGAGATCAGCAGCAATGGAGGAGGAAGCCCTGCATCCATTGCCCGTGTATTAAACAAATATAAGAATGATTTTGGTAAATCCCGTGTAGTGGTCATCAAATCCCAGTTAGGACAGCCCATAGCGGCTTTTTCCGGGGATGACGTATACTGGGAAGTTCCGGAAGACCTTCCAAAAATGACCAAACTCATGATTGACGGCAAAGCCTTGTATATCCATCGGGCAAATTACCAGATTGTCGATAAGGCTCTCCTGTAGCCTATTGTAATTACAGTTTTTTTTCGATATACTATATATAACAGAGTTGCCTGATGCCATACGGCATTGGGGACCAGGCTGAGACTCGGGCTCAGCCTTTTTTTTCTTTAAAACAGAGGTGATAATATGGTAAAGAAGTGCATTATCTGCGGAAAAGAATTTCAGGGTAAAAGTAACAGCTCTCGGTATTGTTCTGATGAATGCCGAAATACTCCTCTGTACACAGATGAGATAAATGGAGAACAGTACGGACATCTGACTGTCACAAATGCGTTCAGAAAAAAAAGTAAACTCTACGCTGTCTGCAAATGCAGCTGCGGAAATGTCTGTACAGTTCGGTATGACAGTTTATTATCCGGGAAACTATTTCCTGCGGATGCGTAAATAAAAAGAACCTTATACAACCTTTAGATCTGACAAGTAAAGCAAATAAATATGGATGCACCGCCATCAAGCAGTTAAAGAAGCATTCAGACAGTTATTTTGGGCTGTGTAAATGCAGCTGCGGAAAAGAGTTCGTCGTGCTTGCCAAAAACTTTCCAAAGGTAAAATCCTGCGGATGTGCTCAAGAGGAGGCAAGAAAAACCAATATGAAGAAAGCCAGTAAAGTATATCTTAATGGATGCGTAGAAAACACCTCTGTTTATTCTATCAAGCTAAAAAAGATGTTAAAGAATAACACCTCTGGCGTAAGAGGTGTAACATTTGATAAAGCTAGCCAAAAATGGAAAGCTCAAATTGTGTTTAAAGGAAGAAACTATTATCTTGGAAGATACATAAACAAGGAAGATTCCATAAGAGCCCGGAAAATGGCGGAGGAAGCCATGTTTGGCAATTTTCTTAAATGGTTTCAGGATACGTACCCAGATAGATGGAAAAGAATGACGAATACAGATTCTTTAAATATGAAATAACGGTATCAAAAACAATGGGGAAAGGTGCGGAAACTGAATCTTTTGATTCCACTAAGAAATAAAGAGACCCTTTTTGGAAGTATAGGATTAAAAAGAAACTTTAAACTATTCGTCAAACACTACTTTTACGAATAGATTAATATACCACATTTTATAATATTGTATATTTTGCTTTCTTTATAATTTTTCATATAAATTAATACGCATATCAAATGATGGTCATCCAGAACCATTTTTTTTCTTGTCAATATATGAATAACATTTCCCTGTCGAATTAAGGTTAAATCGACAAGTATTTTATAATAAATATATGCAATAAATGGAAAAGAAGCGAATTTTTCATCTATACGACAAACGCTGATTTTTCCAATAGATGTCTGAAATCAAAATAAAAAGACTGATTATACCAGTCTTTTTATTGTTTTCTTGTTTTGTTAATTTAATTGTACATAAAATAACAAATAATGTCAAGTGATATTTTCTCTGTTAACTGTTTAGTTTAAACTTGCTTTTTATAAGAAAATATAAAACAAAATAATTTTTCAGCTTTAGACAACCTACGGGTTTATTTTGCCGTATACAGCCACTATCAAAAGAGTCTGCTTTGGACAAAGTACCGTTAAAAGCTTAAATAAATAAGTAAAAATTTTTCAAGAAATTTCTATTTTTCTATTTAATATAAAGACTTCCCTCTACCGATGACGATTGCCATATCCGACATTTCCCAAATAAACCATAAACGCCACAATTACCATAACAATACCGATCACAACCATGATCAGAGTGCCTAGAAATGTTTTTAACATCCAATCAATAAACTTCATAAGCAGTGCCCACAGCAGGCTCAATCCGAAGCTTATTCCAAAATGGATTAATAGGGATTTGAAGATCTTTTCTTTTTTCTCTGTTATAATAAGGTTGAATTTAAAAATATAGTCCAATGAAATCTCTAAAAAAAAACGTCAATGTGTGATATTGTAGTACTGTGTTTCAGATGATCAATTGCTTGGATTTTAATGAGTTCATGACGCTTTCATATCGCGAAAAGTGAATTCGAATTCACAATTTTGTACTTCAAATAATATTATTCAAAATTATTTTTTATAAAAAAGCCCACTGCTTAGCAGGGGGCTTTGAAGGGAGTGACAGGCATCAAAACAAAGGCATTGTAAAATAGCCGTTGTCATCTGCCCTGGCGTCTAAAGGATCATCCACAAACACGCTAAGCGTGTGTCGCTTCATATCCTTGGACACCTTTTTAAAGTTGCTAACCACAGCTGCCGTTGACGGCATGCGGTATCCGTTATCTGTAAAGGTTCCGGACACAAGTACAGCCATCAGAGCTGTTTTCGCAAGCGCAGAATATTTACCCTTAGAAAGCGCAAGTCTCCTTGTCAGGCTAACAGCACCTTCAACTGTTTCGAGGTCTCGATTGTTTAAGTCGAAATCCATAACGGCTTCTTTTGCTTTTACAATTGCATTGTATTTTTTCTTAGATATTTTCTTCATGGTTAATCTCCTTTTCTCCATATCGTTTTTTTAAAGTTATAATCACTATGAAAAAAATAGAGAAAAATGGAAAATATGTCGAATGGCATTTGATGAAAAATAGATCTTCCGCGGCACTCTCTCCAAATGTCGCTAGAAATCTGGAGAGATACTGCGAAAGTACAGCAAAAAAGGAGTAGCGGTCAACACCGCTGTCTCAAATATGATGAAAAATTATTTTTGCACCTTTCCAAGAAGCAGATTGAGCATGGATTCTTTCCATTCCTGGTTGGCAATACAGAATCCGTCACAGTGATTCCGGAACATACACAAATCCATACAGATGATCTGCTCCGCGGCCTGAATCCGCAGCTGCTCATCCGAAGGAACTTCATACTCTCCCACTTTCCGAATTTCTACCGGGTACTTAAGCCCAAAGTCTATCATTTTTCCGCGGCTGGTTTTTAGGTATCGATAGACCTCGGCCTTAAAAGAGAGACAGTCCCCGACACGGTAGTTCTCAAAACCGGCAAGCGACATCCAGACATGGTCTTCCTTTCCGGAAAACCCATCTCCGTCTCCATAGAGGCCTTCTACAAAAATCCTTTCAAAACACAAAAGCTGTTTCTTTGTGTTGATACGCTTAATTCTTCCTTTAAAGGAAAAGAAATCAGCATCGTAATAGCATATCTCAAAGTATGTTCTTACTTTTTTTCCAGACTGCATCTGTAGATCCAGATACTCGTCATAAGACAGAGTATCTCCTCCGACCATGTCGTCTTTCCCACGTGGATCAAAATCAATCAGTCCCCATTCTGTATTGGCAAGCAGTTTCTTTCCCCAGAATTCTTTCTTAAATTTCTGCCACTTCTCATTTTTGAGGCACTCTTCCTTATTTCCTTTGTTCATTTTGTTTTTTCTCCTTTTTGTATAAGTACAGTCCTTTGACTGCCTGACATATACAAAAGATATGGTATGAACAAATGAGATGTTAGTTTTTGTATGGAGTATCGTTCACTATTGATAGCACTTTTCATTATACAGGAATGAGGCGGTAATCGCAAACACAATCCGCAATACAAAATGATATTCTTTTTTCTGGATGTTTCTGTGATATACTTATACGCGGTCGTATCAGACCGGAAAGGAAATATTATGTTACAAAAACTATATGTTTTTTTCAGGAAAGAAACCGTTTTGTCAATTGCAGTAATCCTGGCTCTTCTATCTATGTTCTGGGTCAGACCGGATAAGGCTTATTTTACTTATATCGATCAGGCTCCTCTTCTGTTTGATGGCAATTGTAGCTGGTTTGAAGACTGTTGGTGTTTTTGATATACTTGCCCAAAAATTGCTGATGGGAACATCGGGAACTGTGGGTGTGATCAGGCTGTTGGTACTCTTATATTTCTTCCTGTCAATGGTGATCACCAATGATGTGGCATTGATTACTTTTGCTCCTCTTGCACTGATCATTGTGCATAAACTGCCAAAGGAACTGGCCAATTACTGGCTTCTTAAAATAGTAGCCATGCAGAAATCGCTGCTAATCTCGGAAGCATGCTCACACCAATCGGAAATCCGCAGAACCTT
>ERZ1106950.1200-NODE-1200-length-18106-cov-2.584566_pt1 | contig 18106 bp, 17 predicted proteins | sample MGYA00403675_ERZ1106950 | MGnify/ENA primary metagenome ERZ1106950 (study PRJEB35170, sample SAMEA104062410) | human gut metagenome | biome: human gut; feature: human-associated habitat; material: faeces | place: Denmark | collected 2012-06-13 ... | reverse complement strand
TGATGGAAAAATACCTGGACGACGCCTACCTGGCCCACCTCACCACGGTCCGCGTGGTTCACGGCCGCGGCACCGGGGCGCTGAAAAATGCCGTCCACACCCGGCTTAAAAAGCTGAAATATGTAAAAGAATTCCGCCTGGGCGTCTTTGGTGAAGGAGATTCCGGCGTGACAATCGTAACATTTAAGTAACCGCCAGACAGCATGTTTTAAGGAGGAGTAAATTATTATGGCAGAAAAACAGAGGATTTTGATTGTGGACGACGACGCGAACATCGCGGAGCTGATCTCCCTCTATCTGATGAAAGAATGTTATGAAACTATGATCGTGGGGGACGGCGAGGAAGCCCTTCGGGTATTTCCCGATTTCAAGCCCAATCTGGTCCTGCTGGACCTGATGCTCCCCGGAATGGACGGCTACCAGGTATGCCGGGAGCTGCGCACCTCGTCCCAGGTGCCCATTATCATGCTCAGCGCCAAGGGCGAAATCTTTGACAAAGTTCTGGGCCTGGAGCTGGGCGCAGACGACTACATGATCAAACCCTTTGACTCCAAGGAGCTGGTTGCCCGCGTCAAGGCGGTGCTGCGCCGCTACCAGGTGGCCCCCGCTCCCGCCCCCTCCGCCTCCGAGCAGCAGGGCGAGTACGTGGAGTACCCGGACCTGATCGTGAACCTGACCAACTACTCCGTGATCTATCGCGGCCACTCCGTGGAAATGCCCCCCAAGGAGCTGGAATTGCTCTATTTCCTGGCGGCCTCGCCCAACCAGGTATTCACCCGCGAGCAGCTTCTGGATCACATCTGGGGCTACGAGTACATCGGCGACACCCGCACCGTGGACGTACATATCAAGCGTCTGCGGGAGAAGATCAAGGACCACGCCAACTGGGCCATCACTACGGTGTGGGGCATCGGTTACAAATTCGAGGTAAAGCGGTAAGCCTGGCGGCAAATATCCCTGTCCGGACGGTTCGAGGCGAACAAAATACAGGCGAACGGCAGGCGGCCCCCGCGGGCTGCGCCTGCCGGTCTTCACAATCAATAAGGCGGGATTCCCAACGGATCCCGCCTCACCTGTTTTATCTCTGCCTTAACGCTGTCCCGGCTGTTCCACCGTCAAAACTGCCGGACCACGGCCTCAAAATCCCGGCCGTATTCCACTGCGCTTTCCCATGCCTCTCCGGCGGCCCCGATCCGCTGATGTATAACTTCGCTTTCGTACTGACTCATAGCAGAACCGAATCCGATCAGCACCATAATGAACAAAGCGATCCCGATCAGGGATGTGACGATGCCCGCGATGGCCATCCCCTGGCCGGCCTTCTGCTTCACCAGTACCACAATTCCCAGAATCAGGCCGATCACGCAGGGAATAATCCCGATCACCAGACAGGACAGCACCAGACCCACGATTCCCAGAACCATGGATGCAATCGCCATTCCTTTGCTTTGATTTACCATTTCCTCCATCTCATTACCTCCTAGCTGCGGTTTGATTCATTGTATCAAATACAGTGAAAAAAGTAAATGTAAAAAGCAGGCCCGCTTCTTCATTTACAGGGACACCGGACCGTGTTATGATAGAGAAGCGGGGCCGCGGCCCTGGATTCCACAGTATAAAACCAGGAGGGTCAACCATGATCACTTATCAGAATCTTTACAATAACTCCAATATGACACAGATCGCCGAGCGCGGAAACATAAAAGTATTCGAGCACCAGCGCGATTTAAGCGTCACCCCCGGTTCCGCCATGAACGCCTACTTTGCCGCCGAGATGAACATCCGCAAGCGCCAGGTGCTGATCGAACTGAAAAACAACGGTTTTACCGTCCAGGCAGGCGCCATGCAGTGGACCGCCGGAAACGTGAAAATGGGATCCGGGATCAAGGGTGTCGGAGACTTTTTCGGTAAAGCCATCGCCTCCAAGGTGACCAAAGAGGCCGCCGTCAAGCCAGAGTACACCGGAACGGGCCTGATCATGCTGGAGCCCACCTACAAGTACATTCTCCTGGAGGAAGTGTCCGAGTGGGGCAGCCTGGTGTTGGAGGACGGCTTGTTCCTGGCCTGCGACTCCGGAATCAAACAGAATGTGGTGGCGAGATCCACGCTGTCCTCGGCGGTAGCCGGAAAAGAGGGGCTTTTCAACCTCTGCCTCAGCGGCAGCGGTATCGCCATCCTGGAAAGCCCGGTGCCTCGGGATGAGCTGATTGAATTTAATCTGCAGGACGACGAGGTGAAGATCGACGGCAACATGGCCATCGCCTGGTCCAACTCTTTAAAGTTCACCGTTGAGCGCTCCTCCAAGTCCCTGATGGGCTCCGCGGTCTCCGGCGAAGGCCTGGTTAACGTGTACCGCGGCACCGGAAGAATCCTCATGGCCCCCACCGAATAAGCGGGATTTTCCGACACGCACAGTTTTGAGGTATAACAATGACACATTCCCTTTATTCAAAATTCATACTCGGCTATCTGGTATTCGGCCTGTTGGGCTTTGTTTTCATCGCCACCTTTTCCTCCCGCATGACGCGGGATTACCTGATCCAGAGCCGGGCCAACACGCTGTACGACGAGGCCTGCCTGATCGCGTCCTCCTACAGCACCATGTATCAGGGGCAGCCCCAGGACCTCTCCGACGCCTCCCCCCAGCTGCGGGCCGTGGCCCAGTTTCTGGGCGCCGAGGTCATGGTGGTAAACCGCCAGGGCACCATTATCGTGGACAGCACCGGCGGCTCACGGGTGCACACCGTGATCGACAATTTCGATCCCACGGCCATCGGCAACCGTTCCTACTCCATCGGGCGCTACAACAGCCTGTTTGCCGAGGACGTGCTCAGCGTTTCCGCCCCCATTACCGGGAATTACAACACCTACGGTTATGTGCTGATCCATCTGCCCATGAGCCAGGTGAAGGACGCGCAGAACGGGGTTTTGAATATCCTTTACATCACCTCGTTTCTGATCTTCGTGCTGTCCTCCATCATTTTGCTGGTGTTCACCAAAACCGTTTATCTGCCCCTGCGCAAGATCACGGTGGGCGCCAACGAGTATGCAGCCGGGAACCTGGACTACCGCATCGCCGTGCACACCCACGATGAGATGGGTTATCTGGCCAATACCCTGAATTACATGTCCGACGAGCTGAACAAGATGGAGGAATACCAGAAGAACTTCATCGCCAACGTCTCCCACGACTTCCGCTCCCCTCTGACCTCCATCAAAGGATATCTGGAGGCCATTCTGGACGGCACCATTCCGCCGGAGATGTACGGGAAATACCTCTCCCGGGTGATCTCCGAGACCGAACGCCTGCACAAGCTGACCGAGAGTATGCTCACCCTCAACTCTCTGGACAACCGGGGCTATCTGTCCCGCTCCAATTTTGACATCAACCGGGTGATCAAGGACACGGCCGCGTCCTTTGAGGGAACCTGCGACAACAAAAACATTGTCTTTGACCTCACATTCTCCGACAATATTCAGATGGTCTATGCGGACCTTGGGAAAATACAGCAGGTGCTCTACAACCTGATCGACAACGCGATCAAGTTCAGCCACCACAACTCCACCATCTACATCCAGGCCAGCAGCCGCTACGAAAAGATTTTCATCTCCGTTAAGGATACCGGCATCGGCATCCCTAAGGACAGTCTGAAGAAAATCTGGGAGCGTTTTTACAAGACCGACCTCTCCCGGGGCAAGGACAAGCGCGGCACCGGACTTGGGCTCTCCATCGTAAAGGAGATCATACAGGCCCACGGGGAAAATATCGACGTGGTCAGCACCGAGGGCGTGGGAACCGAGTTCATTTTCTCCCTGCCCCGTTCCACTAATTTATAAGTTATTTTCCGAACCTTCAGAGATTTGTAAAGAATTCTCTCCCAATATTTGCTATAATTAATTAAGGAAACGCATCTCTTATCGACAGCCTGCGGCTGCCGACAAGATAGAATCGGTTTATAGATGATAAACGGTAACGGATTGTCGGGCCGCGTGTTCGCTGGGCCGGCGTTAAGAAACCGTGGAACAGTATGGACGAAAGAAATTGCCGTGAAACAGCGGCGGTGAACGAACGGAGAAGGGACTATGAGGCAAAAACTTTCGTGGCGTAACCTGCTGTTGGTGGGATTTACGCTGTTTTCGATGTTTTTCGGGGCGGGAAATCTGATTTTTCCGCCCTTCCTGGGAGCTGAGGCGGGGACGCTGACCTGGCATGCGATGAGGGGATTTCTGCTCAGCGCGGTGGGGCTTCCGGTGCTGGGGGTTGCGGCGGTTGCCATGGCCGGAGGGCTTGACCGCCTGGGAAGGCGTGTTCATCCGGGGTTTGCATTTGTGTTCACGCTGCTGATCTACCTTTCGATCGGTCCCTGTCTGGCGATTCCAAGAACGGCCAGCACTTCCTTTGAGATGGCGGTACTGCCTTATCTGGGCGGCCTTGGGACGGCTCTGGGCAGCCGCGCCCAGATGATCTACTCCGTTGTGTTTTTCTGCATCGCCATGGCGCTGGCGTTCCGGCCGGACAAGCTGACGGACCGCCTGGGCAAGGTGCTGTGCCCTACGCTGCTGATTCTGATCGCCGTGATCTTTACGGGCTGCCTGATCTGGCCTCTGGGCGCTTACGGTGCGCCTGCCAAAGAGTATGCGGACAGCGCGGCGGTGAAGGGATTTCTGGAGGGCTACCAGACCATGGACACCATCGCGGCCCTGAATTTCGGAATCATCATCGCTCTCAATATCCGGGCCAAGGGCGTGCAGGAGGATGGAGCTGTGGTGCGGGAGACCGTCAAGGCTGGTATAATTGCGGGCCTGTTAATGGCTGCGGTCTATGTGGCGCTGGCCCACATCGGCGCTCCGGCCGGGGCTAAAATGCGCTATCCCGGAAACGGCGCCAGGATTTTGACGTTTGTGGCGGACAGCCTGTTTGGCAGAGCGGGGATGATTCTGCTGGGAATGATCTTTTTCATCGCCTGCCTGAATACCTGTGTGGGGCTTTTGAGCTGCTGCAGCGAGTATTTTTCCACCATTCTCCCGGCGGTCGGATACCGGTTCTGGGTGGTAGTGTTTGCGGGCGTCAGTTTGTTGATCTCCAACGCGGGGCTGGACCGGATTCTCCAGTTTTCCGTCCCGGTTTTAAACGCCATCTATCCGGTGGCAATCGTGCTGATTGCGCTGGCCTTTTTGAATCCGCTCATCAAAGGCTGGAAGCGGGTATATCCCTGCGCGATTCTGTTCACGGGCGTTGCCAGCGTACTCTATGCGCTGGAGGAGTGCAGCTTCCTGGATAAGGTTCTGCCGTGGCTGCTGGGCCGCCTGTTCGGGAACGCGGTAAGCGGGGGGGCTGCGGCCGCTGGAGTACGCCTGGAAGCGCTGCTGGCTCTGCTGCCGGGGTATGAGATGGGGCTGGGATGGATTCTGCCCGCGGCGGCAGGCTGCGTGCTGGGAGTCCTGCTGAGTCTGGCAGGGGGCCGGGAGAAGTGAGTGGTAGAAGTATATGGTTGAAAGCATCGTTCCGTTATTCGGGGAAGGTGCTTTTTTTATTGGATATATGTTCAAAAAATACTAATATTCAAAAGTATTGAACAAAAGATATTGACTTTTAGGCAGTAAATGTGTATAGTCAATGATGTTCAATTAAATGGATAAATAATGCAAAATGAACAAGAGGTTTGACAGGCAGGAGGTAAGCGGATGCGGCGGCGATTGCAGATATTGATATTTATATTCCCGGCCTTGGCATTTCTGGCTCTGTTCTGGTTGGGGCCCATCGCAGCGACGGTGGGGATCAGCCTGACGGACTGGGACTATATGACGCCGGATTTTCGAATGGTGGGGCTGGAAAATTACCGGAACCTGCTGGGAGACGAGGCATTTTCGGCCGCGTTGCGTCATACGCTGATGTTTGCGCTGGAGACGGTGATTCCGGGAGTGGCGTTGGGGCTGGCGCTGGCTGCGCTTGTGACCGCGGCGGGCAGAAACACCCACTATGCGGCTTTTCTGTTTGCTCCGTGGGTCACGCCTACGGTGGCGGTGTCCATTGTCTGGACCTGGATTTTTGAGCCGGACAGGGGATTTGCCAACCAGGTGCTCCGGTGGCTGGGAGGAAGCGGGTGCGCCTGGCTGAAGAGCTCGGACACAGCGCTGGCTGCGGTGGCGTTGGTGACAGTTTGGAAAAATATGGGATATGTGATGCTGTTGTTTATGGGCGCGCTCTCCCGGGTTCCAGGGGAGCTTGGCGAGGCGGCTGCGGTGGACGGAGCCGGGACGTTCCGGCGTTTCCGGTCCGTGACGCTGCCTCTGATCGCGCCGTCGGTCCGGATGGTGGGGCTGCTGCTGGCGGTGGAAGCCCTGCGGGCCTACGATCAGATTCAGATTCTGACCCAGGGCGGTCCCTCGGGGAGCACCAGGACGCTATTGTACCTCTACTATCAGCTGGGGTTTGAACAGTTTCGAATGGGTCAGGCCGCGGCCGCAGTGGTGGTTCTCATGGCGCTGGGTCTGGGGCTGGCGTGGCTACAGGGAACCGGGAAGAAGAGGAATGGCAGGGAGGAGAGAGATGACGGGGATTTTAGTGAACGGCCATTGGAGACGGCCGCTGTTGCGGGTGATCACCCATGTGGTATTGACTGTGGCCTCAGCGGCCGCGGTGTTTCCGTTTTTGTGGATGGTTCTCAGCTCCTTTAAGACAAAGGCTGAGGTCATGGAGCCGGGGCTGGCTCTGCCGGCGGTCTGGCAGTGGGGGAATTACCGGGAGATTTTACTGGAGTCGCCGATTCCGCGTTACCTGTTCAACAGCCTGTTTGTGGCGTCCCTGACCATGGCGCTGCAGGTGGTCTGCTGTGCCCTGTTCGCCTACGCGGTGGTGTTCATGCGGTTTAAAGGGCGCAGGCTGTTGTTTTCCCTGGTGTTGTTCACCTACATGGTACCCACGGCGGCCACCTATATCCCATGTTACGTGCTGCTGGCGCGACTGGGTTTACTGGACTCCTACAGGGGGCTGATCCTCTCCAACGGGGTCAGCGTGTTCGGCATTTTCCTGCTGCGCCAGGCGTTTGGGCAGATTCCCGCCGCAGCTGTGGAAGCGGCCCGGATGGACGGAGCCGGACATTTTACCGTGCTGCGGCACATTGCGTTGCCCATGGCGCGGCCAAACGTGATCACATTTATGCTGCTGGCATTCATCGGAACCTACAACAGCTACATGTGGCCGTCGCTGATTACGGACACACCGGAGAAAAGCCTGATTTCCCAGGGGCTGCGGCGCTTTCTCTACGAGGGCGGAGCCTACGGAACCCAGTGGCCCCTTGTCATGGCGGCCGGGACGGTGGGAGTGCTGCCGCTGCTGGCTTTGTTCGCCGTGGCCCAGCGGCGGATTATGGCGGGGATTACGGATATGGGAACGAAGGGGTAGATTGGGGCGGGTATTGCAGATACAGGGACCAAGGGGGAGAAACGGCGCGGACGGCCTTCAGGGCCTTTTGCGGCAGCTTGAATGAAGGGAGAGATTATGATGAACAGAGAACCGATTGGAAGCGTGAGAGGAATCAGAACCGCCGCGCTGGCCGCGGCCATTGTGCTGGCGGTGAGCGCTCTTTGCGGTTGCGGGACAAGGGTGGGAGGAACGGCAGCAAGAGCGGATGTGGTGAAGGACGGACGGGTGCAGGTGACGCTGTGGTATTCCGGCGGCAAAACTGCGGCCGGAGTTATGGAGGAGATGATCGGGGACTTTAACAGTTCCCAGCAGCAGTACCAGGTGACGGGAGTCCAGCAGGCGGATTACGACGAGACCTACACCAAGCTGGCAGCGGCCATCGCCGGAAAGACCGGGGCGGACGCCGCCCTTCTGGACTCGGACAAGGCGCGCAGTCTGGCGGAAAAAGGGTTGCTGGCCGGTTTGAATTCCTGTATTGAGGCCGATGAGCAGTTGGGGACAGCGGATTTTGTGCCGGTATTCTACGATCAGTGCAGGCTTGAGGACGGCACGGTGTTCGCCATTCCGGCTTACGGAACCACCCAGGTGATGTATTACAATCGGGAACTGTTTGAGCGGGCGGAAATCGATCCGAATCGCATCGGCACCTGGCAGGATTTGGAACGGGCCGCAGAGGCGATAAGCGGTATGGGCGGCGGCGAAGGAAAGCGGTACGGCTGGGAGCCTATGTGGGGCGCGGACAATCTGATTGACATCGCGCTGAGCAACGGCGGAAGCCTGCTGAGTGCGGACGGAACCCGGGTCACGATTAATTCCGACCAGTGGGTGGAGTCCTGGGAGCTGGTCCGCCGGGGTCTCCACGACACGGAAACCATGGCAATCCACTCCGGCGGACAGGGATGGGAGTATTGGTATCAGACCATGGACGACGTGCTGGAGGGCCGCGCAGGAGGTTACACCGGCTCCTCGGGAGATCAGGCCGACCTGGATTTTTCCGTGGTTGGGGCCATGGAACAGCCCGGCTTCGGGAAAAATCCCTCTGCCCCGGTGGCCAGGGTGTTGCAGCTGGTGATGGTGGAAACCGGCAAGGCGGAGACGAAACAGGGTGTTTACGAATTCATGGAGTTCTTCGCCCAGCCCGCCAATCAGGCCAGATGGTCCATGGCAACCGGTTACATACCGGTGCGGGCCTCCACGCTGGAGGATGAGGCGTACAAAGCCTACGTGGAGGAGAATCCCCAGGCCCTGGTGCCGTTAAGCCAGGCCATGCACGCGTCGCCTATGCCCATCGACCCCACCGGGGGAAAGATCTACGACGCGTTGGATATCGCGGCGGACAAGGTGGAGATCGAGAACGTGCCGGTGCGGGAGGCGCTGGACGAGGCGTGCAGGACGGCTCAGAAGGCGCTGGACGAGGCGGTGAGGTGAGGCCGCCGGGCCGCCGGTTGGAGTCAATGGGACGCCCGCGTATTGAATTCTGTGTTAAAAGCATGTAAAATAAGAGATAATACAGATTCGCGCCGTGGAATACAGCGTGCGCAAGGCCAATAAACCACAGTCACAAGAACAGGCGGAGGACATGCTGAATCATCTGGATCGTAAAATTTTAAAGTATATCATGGAGGAAAAGCATCCGGTATCCAATAAGGAGCTGGCGCTTTCCTGCAATGTGGCGATCAACACCATCCGAAAGGAGATCGCCCTGATCAATGAGGAGATGGAAAAACATGGGGTATCCATCGCCTCCAAGACCTCGGTGGGCAATTATCTTGAGATTGCGGACCGGACGTTGGCCGGACCGTATCTTGAAAAAATGTGGGATCTGTGCAACCGTTACCAGCGGATGGACAACCAGTACCCATCTGAGATTCATTACCTGACGCGAAAGTGCATCTGCTGTTCCGGCTATGTGACGGTGGAGGAGCTGTGTCAGGAGTTGTACTGTTCCCGTGGGACGATGTTCCGCCATCTTGGCAGCGTGAAGGACATTTTAAAGACCTTTGACCTGACCCTGAAGAATAAGCGCGGCTTCCTGACCGTGGAGGGGGACGAGTGGAGTATCCGGCAGTGCCTGATCTATCAGCACAAGATTTATAAGACGACCCTGGAGGAAACCCATTATAAAGAGAACGAATTCAAGACGCTGTTCTTTATGCTGGACGGGGAGCCGCTGTTTGACCATATCCGGCGGCAGATGGTGGAGTGTCTGACGGAGCAGCACGACTTTTCCCTGCCCCTTCTGTATCTGCCGAAAATGATCCATTATATGCAGTTGAGCTTAAGCCGCCGCCGGCAGACGGCGAATATCCGCTTTACCGACGCCCAGGTGAAACGGGCCCGGGATACGGCGGAGTACGCCTTTGCCCAAAGGCTCTATGACCGGCTGGCGCAGAGCCGGCATGTAAAAGTGCCGGAGCAGGACGTGCTGGGGCTGTCCATGCTGCTGCTCGCTCATGAATCCCGAAACGATCACATCCGGGACATCCCGGAGTACAGAGAATTTTATGAGGAGACGATGGATCTGACCGAGCGCCTGACGGCGGTATTCGGCTGTCCGGAAGGGTTGTTTGACGACGCCTTTTTTGAGGACTGGGTTTGTTTCCTCTACCTGCTGCAAAACCGGCTGGAATTTCGGATCTATTCGGATTGGGAGGCCTACGGCTATGTGAAACGCAAGGGAATCCGTTCCGCCGATTCCTGCATCTGTTTCGCCCGCTTCTATGAAGAACGGCATGGGATACATCTGAGCAAGGACAACGCCATCAGCGCGTTTTATATTTTCAGCAGGCTTTTAAAGGCGGACGGCTACTGCTATTACGCCCAGAAAATTCTGGTGATCTCCCAGTATGGGGTGGCCTGCGCTAAGCTGCTGGCGCTCAATATCCGCAACGGCTACGGCAAAGAGATCCGGGCGGTGGTGCCCGCCGAGGCATACGAGTACGTGGAGGACGAGCCCACGGAGTTTGATGTGATCCTGACGGACATTGGAAAGAATCGGAAAATGTATCTGGACCTGCTGTCCTATCATCTTCCGATTTTACAGGTGGAATTTCTGCCGTTCCAGTTCCGCTGCCCGGAATTGGACACCTATTTGAGCGAGGTACAGAAAAACTGCGAATGGACGATCCTCAAGAAACAGTATTTCTACCGCACGAATCTCATATCCAAGGAAGGGGTGTTCCAGTATCTTGCGGACCTGTTTGAGCAGTACGGCGTCGGGCGCCAGGAGTTTCTGACCCATATGCGGGAAAATGACTCCTACGTGGAGATGGAGCGGGAAAACGGGGTGGTGCTTCTGCCGGTGCTGTCCGGGGGGCTGCAACAGCAGCAGATTGCGGTTCTGCTCAATAAAAACGCGATCGTGTGGAATCATAACCGTTCCCAGATCTTCGTCTGCTACAACCGCCTGGCATCCTACCAGACCAATCAGATGCTGGACGGCGTGCTGAGAAGATTCGTCCACATAACGGCGGAGACAGCCGACCGGCTGGTCAACGGCAGCGAGGAGCCGCTGGGCGTGCTCTACCCGGACAGCGGTTTATAAACCCGTGTTAAAAGACAAGGCCGCGGGCAGCTGCCAATCATATAACATTCCAACTCACAATTTGATTTATTGATACATCAAAAGACCGGCCCAATAAGTCGGTTTTTTTGTATATAATAACATCAGATTCGCGGACTGATGAACGTGAAAATAAAAAAGTGCATTAATTTTAGGAGAAGGAGGGAGCTAGTATGAAACGTTTGCCCAGACCGATCAAATCCGACCTGAAGTCCAGGCGTTTTGTGTGGGATGAGGAGCGGGCGATCCGCTGGCCGTATTACAAGATTCTGCGGGAGTTCAGCACATTGAAGCAGTTCTATCCCGAGATCGACCCCTATGCGGAGGTCTACAGGATGAGGGACAATGTGTACGCGTGTTTTTCCGAGAGCCTGGATGGGGCCGGGGACGTCTGGTCCTTCGTGATCGACGGGCCCGGGAAGGCCATGGTGATCGATACGGGATTCGGTATAGGGGATTTCAAGGGACTGGTGAAAAAGTTGGTGGGGGATAAGCCGCTGATCGTGGTAAACACCCATTCCCATTACGATCACGCCTATGGCAACTGCCAGTTTGAGCGCTGCTACTGCTCAGAGGCCGAGGTGGCGCGCATGGAGAAAAAGAACAATCCCCATATTTGGGATTATCTGTTTGATGAGAACGGAAATTGCAGGTTTACGGAATTTGACCGCAACGACCTGGTTAAGTGGCGGGAGTACGAGATCGTGGGCGTGGAGGACGGCCACATCTTTGATCTGGGGGACGGCTACGAGGTGGAGCTGGTTATGCTTCCGGGCCATTCTCCGGGGCAGAGCGGTTACTACGACCACCACAACCATATTATTTTTACCGGGGACACGGGCGGGATCTGCGACGCGGTGCCGGGGGAGCCTTATCCTGAGAACTGCACGGTGGAAGCGCTGCGGGACGCCCTGAAAAAGCTGGAGCCCAGGATGGATGAGATCGAAGCCGTATTCCCCGGGCATGGCATGCTGGACCAGACCGGCGAGACGCTGCGCTACCTGCTGCACGCTGCGGAGGCGATTTTGGAGGACCCTGAGCGGTACGATGAGATGACGGAGCGTTTCAGCCCTTCAACGGGCGAGACGAAAAAGATCATGATGAAATACATCTATCAGGGCTCCGCGATCCGCTATAACCGGCACAACGTGTACAAGAAAGACCAAATCAAGGGGGCGGAGGCATAGATGCTCAGAGCAAGCTCAGGCCGTTACTGCCTGACACCAAAAGGGGAGTTTTATCTGATCGGTTACGGATCCAGGTATGAGAGCCGCAGAAAGCCGGCTCAGGGTGTGCACGACGACATCTTCGCCAGAGTCGTTTTGCTGGAGGTGGACGGAACCGAGATTTATATGTTTAATGCGGATTACCTGGAGTTTGAGGAGTGGTCCTGCGATGAGATCAAGGGGATGATGGCCCGGGAGTATGGATTGAATGAGAATTGTATTTTTTTCAGCGCCACCCACGACCACCATTCCGTGATGGACTACCACAAACACTGGAATACCGGCGTGTTTTCCCAGGAATACTACGATTTTTACGTGGAGACGGTGAAACGGGCCTACGAGGAATGCCACGCGTCCCTGGAGAAGTGCCGGATGTATTTCGGCAGAGGCATGGCGGAGGGCTATTACGGCAGCCGCATCTTTTACGGGGAAAATGCGGACAACGAGGTGATTCTGGCGGAATGCCGGAACGCGGACGGAAAGGTGGTGGCTGCGCTCTGCAACTGGGCCACCCACTCCACGGTGCTGGACCCGGAAAATACGCTGCTCACGGCGGATTATGCGGGCGCAGTGTGCAACGAGCTGTACCGGCTGCGGGGATATTACCCGGCCATGATCGTGGGGGCTGCGGGGGATTGCAGCAACCGGGCGTGGCGGCAGGGGACGGACTACGCGGAGCTTGAACGGCTGGCCTCCGGCGTTGCAAAGAAGATCAATGAGATTTCCTGCGATACGCCGCTGGATTTGCATTTTGAAGGGGAACGTCTGGTGAAGTACCGGGTGAATTATATACCGGAGGATCATACCGGGGAGATTTTGGCGGAGATTGCAAGGCTTCAGCAGGAAATGGAGCGGGCCGAAGGCGCGCAGGAGAAAAAGCTGCTGTACGACGAGGCCAACAGCCTGAAGCGGAAGCTGGATCTCAGTGAGGTGGATATCTGCCTGTACTCCAGCATTATCCGGCTGGGGGATCTGGAGCTGGTATCCAGCCCGGGGGAATTGGGCTCAGCGCTGGGAATTGAGCTGAAACAGTACAGTAAGGCCCGCTGCTGCATGATCTGCGGGTACACAAACGGGTATAAAAGCTATATTCTGCAGCCGGAGCTTATGGAGCACTCCGCCCGCTGCAGGGCCAGCAAATACCGGCCCTGCGACGTGAGAGGCTATATCGACGCCATCAAAGCCGGGATGTAGATAAAAAGAATGGATGTTCCGGCAGCGCGGAGAGCGGCCGCCCCTTGCAGCCGGGAATGCATATAACAACCATGTAAAAAAGAAAAGGAGAGGGGAATTACTATGTTTACGGTACCTCAGATTGTATTAATTATTTTATGGTTTACGTTGTACAACGTAATCACAAGCGCCACGGGTTTCGGATTGGTTGCAGGCGGCGTGGTCCTAAACGGGTTGGCAACCGGTCTGATTATGGGGGATGTGGCCACGGGCTTTTACCTGGGCGGCACCTACGAGCTGATGAACATCGGCTTAAACCCGTTAGGCGGCTCCACTGTGCCCAACTACAATATGGGAGTTGTGGTTGGCGTGGCGTTCGGAGCAGTGACCAATATGGAAACCGGTATGGCCGTGGGAATTGTGGTGGCGACCCTGGCTTCCACCCTGGACGTGCTGGCAAAGATGAGCGGATCGTTCTTCCTGCACAAGGCCCAGGAGTGCGCCAGAGCAAAGGATGTGGACTCGGCAGTCCGCTGGATCCATATCGGCCTGTGGCCGCGTATCCTTCTGACGGCGCCCCTGCCGCTGCTGATCCTGTTCGTGGCGGGCGCTCCCATTGTGGAAGCAGTCAACAACTTTATCCCCGCCTGGCTGCTGGCCGGATTCAAGAACGCGGGAAATATGCTTCCGGCAATCGGTTTTGCAATCCTGCTGCGCTCCATGAACATCAAGGGGAACTTCCAGTATGTAATCATCGGCTTCGTGCTGTTCGCGTACTTTGGAATCGGAGCGCTGGGCGCGGCCCTGATCGGCATCGCGCTGGCAATGATCGCGTATTATACCAACAATAAGATTGCTGAAGTCCAGAACATGGGAGGTGTCGGTGATGAGTAAATTGACAAAAAGCGATATTAAACGGGCAATGCTGCGCAGCTTCTGCTACCAGTGGCAGAGCTTCAACTATGAAACCATGCAGTCCGCGGGCTTCGCTCAGTTTATCACCCCGGCGATCAAGAAGATCTATGAGGGCGACGACGAGCTGATTGCGCAGAAGACGGAGCAGTACCTGTCCACCTTCTACAACACGGAAAATACCATGGGTCAGATCATTCACGGCGCCAGCCTGGCGCTGGAGGAGAGCGAGACGCCGGAGATCACCGAGACGGCGGTAGCGCTGAGAACCGGTCTGATGGGGCCCTTCGCGGGACTGGGAGACTCCATCTTTAAGGTCAGTGCCAAGGTCATTTTCGGCTCCCTTGCCGGATATATGGCGCTGGAAAATTCCGTGGTCGGGCTGCTCTTATGTATCGCGCTCTGCCTGTTCTGCAACGGCTTCGTGCGTTACTGGTTCTTTATGGAAGGTTACAAACAGGGCGTTTCCTTTATCACCACCAAGCAGGATATGATCAAAGGCCTGACCACCGCGGTCACCATTATGGGCCTGGTTGTGGTGGGCTGTATGGTGCCTTCCACCATCAAAATCAACATCCCCTTCGTATTTACATACGGGGAGGCCCAGCAGTCGATTCAGGCGATTTTAGATGCTATTTTCCCGTACCTTCTGCCCGCAGGCGTGACCGCGCTGATTTACAAAGGGCTGGGAACCAGGAAAATGACTACGGTCAAGATGGTGTGGCTGATTATCGCAGTCTGCATCGTTCTGACCTGGATCGGGATTCTATAAACGCAAGTATATTCAGTTAGGAGAATAAATATGGGCGTATGTGCAATTCGTATTGATGAGCGGCTGATCCACGGCCAGGTGGCCACCCTGTGGCAGGGAGCGTGGAACTGCAACCGCATTATGGTAATCGACTCCAAGTCCGCCAACGATCCGATTCTCAAATCGGTTTTGAAGATCGCTTGCCCCACCGGGGTGAAGTTAAGCGTGCTGGAGGCGGAAAAGGCCGCGGCAAATCTGGTGAGCGGGAAGTACGGCAGGGAGCGGATCACCATTGTCACCAAAACGCCTCAGTGCCTCTGCGATCTGATCCGCGGCGGCTATGAGCTGGAGGCGGATATCACGGTGGGCAACATGTCCAACGGGGCGGACAAGAAACGGGTGAGCAAAAATATCTGCGTAACGGAAGCGGATGTGGAGAATTTCAACTATCTGAGCGGGCTGGGTTACAAACTCTATTCCCAGATGGTTCCCTCCGAGGCGCCGTCCCCCTTTATGCCGATGCTGGAAGCCGCGCTGAAAAAGTCTTAAGGAAGTGTGACAAAAAGCGAACCCGCATTGCCAGGTTCGCTTTTATCAAAAAGTTGGAAAGAAGGGATCGGATTTGAGCGCAAAAACAGGAGCGGTGCATTTTCTGACAAAATTGAATACAGGCTCATTGTACGCCTATCTGTTCGTCTGCGCGGGCTGCGCCCTGGCGATGCTGGTCAATCTGGCGGTCCAGGGCGTGGGCGTCCAGGCATTTAACGCAGGGACTTACGAGGAAAAACTGTTGCTTTTGCTGACGATTGCAGTGGTGGCGGCCTGCGCGGCCGGGGGCACGCTCCTGGCGCTGGCGATCAGGCGGAAACAAATGAAATAGAGTGAGGAGATGTTGTGATGAAAGGGATAGTATTACTCAGCCATGGGTCCCTGGCACGGGGGCTGGCAGACGCGGCCACTTTTTTTATGGGGGATTCCATTGAACAGCTGGAATATTGCTGTCTGCGGCAGGATTCGTCCCCGGACGAGTTTGCGGAAGAATTGAAACGGGCTATCGAGAAGGTGGATACCGGGGAGGGCGCGGTGATTTTGGCGGACCTGTTTGGGGGAACGCCCTGCAACCAGGCGGCACGGCTGCTGGACGATCGGATCGATCTGATCTCCGGAATGAATTTTCCGGTTTTGCTGGAGCTTCTGACCGCCCGCATGGCCGGGGAGATCGATGTGGCGGCGCTGGTGGAGAGCGCCCGCTCGGGGATTTCGGATGTGAAGGTGATTTTAAACGCGCAGGCCTATGATGAGACGGAAGAGTGACGGTCCGGTAAGGGCGCTGCTCCTGGATTTTGACGGTGTGATCTGCCAGACGGAAACCTATAAGCTGGACCGGATGATGGAGTATTTCGGGGAGCTGGGGCTGCGGGCCGGGCCCCGGGAGATTTACCGCCTGGCCGGCGGGGTGATTGGGGAAAAGGAAGCAATTCTGGACCAGATTTTTGGAGGCCAGGAACGGTACCGGAAGGTGAGGGAGCAGGCGCTGGGGTTCAGGCCGCCTATGCCCGCCTATGGGGACGTGATGACTCCCGGAATCGCCGGTACTCTTGAGGCGGTGAAGGGCAGGGGCCTCCAGATTGCGGTGGCATCCAATTCCGGCCGGGAGCGGCTGCGCAGGGCGCTGTCGGAGTGCGGTATTCTCCGGTATTTTGACTGTATCGCGCCGGCCTTCGACCTGGGGCGCAGGAAGCCGGATCCCTGCGTATACCGGTACGCCATGGAGCAGCTGGGAGCTGCGCCCGGGGAATGTCTGGTTGTGGAGGATTCCGCGATTGGAATCCAGGCCGGTAAAGCCGCGGGGGCCATGGTAATTGCGCTAAAGGATCGGGACGGAGCGATTGATCAACGGATGGCGGACGTTATCATTACTCAAATCGGGGAAATTCTTGACTACCTATCATAACAGCTCTTGGCGGGAACATGCGTATAGAACGCGGCGGCAGGTCCGCCTGTATGCCGCCCGGGCTGTTACGGCTTAACGACATGAAGATTGGATAAAAGGAGTGATAACGTTGACACAGGCAGTGCGCAAGGACAGGGTGGGGACCAACCTGACGGAAGGCCCCATCATGAGCAGTCTTTTGCTTTTTGCAATTCCCATTGTGCTGACAAATCTGGTGCAGCAGCTGTATTCTATGGTGGATCTGATTGTGATCGGCCAGTATGTGGGAAATATTGGAACCGTGGGGGTTAATACCGGCGGGGAGATGGCGGATCTGGTAACCCCGGTAGCCATGGGGTTCTCCACGGCCGGGCAGATTTACATCGCGCAGCTGTTCGGCGCAAAGGCGGACCGGAAAATCAAGCAGACGGTGGGCACGCTGCTGAGTTTTATGATGATGATCTCGGTGGCGCTGGTGTTTGTAGCATTTTTCTTTCACCGGACGATTCTGGAGCTGCTAAATTGCCCGCCGGAAGCCATGAGCCAGGCCGCCAACTACATGATCATCACTGCGCTGGGCTATCCGTTCATTTTCGGGTACAATGCGGTTTGCGGTATTTTGAGGGGAATGGGCGAGTCGAAGCGGCCCCTGTACTTTATTTTGGTGGCGGCCACGGTGAACATCGTGCTGGATATCCTGCTGGTGGTGGTTTTCCACCTGGAGGCCGCGGGTACGGCCATCGCCACCACCGCCTCACAGATGGGGGCGTTTATCGCGGCCTTTCTGTTTATGTGGAAAAAACGGGAGCGGTTTGATTTCGAGTTGAAGCTCTCCTATCTGAAGCTTGACCGGGAAATTTTGTGGATATTGGTTCGGCTTGGTATTCCCCAGGTGGTGCGGAGCATGTTTGTACGCTTTGGGATGTTGTGGGTGAATTCCAGCGCCAACGCATACGGCCTGGTGGTTTCGGCCACAAACAGCGTGGGTAACAAGCTTCAGAAATTCCTGGAGGTGTTTATCCAGGGTATCGATACGGCTTCCGCCTCTATGATTGGACAGAATTTGGGGGCGCGCAAGACAGAACGCGCGGGCAAGACCACGATCTGCACGGTGACGGCCGCC
>ERZ1106950.1197-NODE-1197-length-18160-cov-13.950345_pt1 | contig 18160 bp, 22 predicted proteins | sample MGYA00403675_ERZ1106950 | MGnify/ENA primary metagenome ERZ1106950 (study PRJEB35170, sample SAMEA104062410) | human gut metagenome | biome: human gut; feature: human-associated habitat; material: faeces | place: Denmark | collected 2012-06-13 ... | reverse complement strand
TAGAACACTAGCCTTCCAAGCTAGATACGTGGGTTCGATTCCCATCACCTGCTCTCTTTTTTTGTCAGGGAAGCCTTTTTGCATTGGGGCTTCCTTTTTTGCGCTTTTCTTTTTGTGCTTTCCTTTTTGCGCTGCCCTTTTTACGCTTTCCATTCATCTATGTTCTGCAACTGTAGCATGCGGACAAGCTCTGTTTGTCCGTATCCTTTTTGCAATCTGATTCGTCGAATATTACAGAGTGGAGCATGGGAGCATTTCCTGATGCTCCGCCCTGTCTCCTCTTTTTGCATGGAGCCGAGAACAGGAAGCAAATTTTGTTTTAAAAAATGGTTGAAATGCCAAAAAATATCTGATAGAATAGACGAATTCTTAGAAAAAACAGACAAAAGTTGTGGAGCGATGCGGAAAGGAGAAGGAAATAAGGGGAAATGGAACAGAAGTTTTTTTCAATCGGAGAAGTGAGTAAAATCTGCAATGTCTCGAGAAAGGCATTGCGCTATTATGATCAGATCGGGCTGATTTCACCAGACTATATCAACGAGGAGAACGGCTATCGGTATTACAGTGAGGACACTTTACTGTACGTACCGGTGTTGAAGTATTATAAACAGATGGGGTTTAAGCTCGAGGAGATGCAGGGGCTTCTCGATGATGTGGATTTTGCAGGAATCAGAAAGTGGTTCCCGGAAAAGATCAGGGAATTGATGGAGGAAGGACGCAGGATTCAGGAGAGTCTGATCTCGATTCAGGACTGGTATCAGCTGATTCGGGAGGCACAGATGGTTTTGCGCTACCAGACCTGTGAGATCTCCGTGAAATATTTTCCGGAGATGGATTTTTGTTACATGGATCAGGAATTTGCATACGATTATCCTCCGACAGTTATCAACATTTCGTGGACGAATTATCTTGAGGCGCATGGGGAGGAGATCACCGGTGCGGTGATCTTGCACTATGATTCGTTCAAGGACAAGATGGAGGGCAGATGCAAAAGCATGCGGATTATGCAACAGGCAGTGAGACCGGATGCGCGGAGTCCGATCCAGTTAAAGCGGCGGCGCGGAATGGCGGCATGTGTGTATCACATCGGTCCCCATGAGACGATTGACGCGGAGTACGAGAGAATCCGGGAGTGGGCGAGAAAGCGGGGATGTCGTCTCGCAGAGGATTCGTATGAGCGTTTTGTGACGGATTACTGGTCGACGAAGAAGGCGGAAGAGTTCGTGACGGAGATCATGGTTCCGTTTGAGGAAGAAAACGAAGAATAACGAAAAATTTTTCAGGCAAAAACCTTCCCCCTAAGGGAAAGGGCAAAGCGGGCAGATCAGGGATGATTTTGTCCGCTTTTTGTATTTCTCCGGAAGAGAGGATAAAAATTTTGTTCAAAAGATTGGTGATTCTGCTGTAAAATTGTTCTTATATTTGTACAAAGTGCAAGAAAATCCGGGGGTGGAGGTAAAAATAAAAGTGTGAAAAAAATATCGAAAAAAGGGGTTGACATTCCGCTTTTGGGAAAGGGATATACTAAGTGTACAGAAAAGCATGAGCAAGAAAAATTTTTTTGCGCATGCTGCGCGCGCTTTAAATTCAAAATGAGCTCAGAAATTAAAGTTCCCAACCGCCCATGATAAATAGTTGGTGAGAAAGATCAGAGAGACACCTGAAAAACAGACAGGAAAAGTTGGGAGAGAAACGGAGAAGGAGAGAGACAACATGAAGTATGATGCACTTGGAATGATTGAGACAAAGGGTCTTGTGGCTTCCATCGAGGCAGCCGATGCAATGGTAAAGGCAGCAAACGTAACGCTGATCGGAAAAGAGAAGGTCGGTGGCGGACTGATCACTGTTCTGGTGAGAGGTGATGTCGGTGCGGTCAAGGCGGCGACCGATGCAGGTGCCGCTGCTGCCCAGAGAATCGGTGAGCTGGTATCCGTTCACGTTATCCCGCGTCCGCATGGAGAGGTAGAAACCATCCTTCCTGGTGGAAAAACAGAATAAAAAACATCAAAGGAATAACGTCAAAGGAGAAATGAATCGATGAACGGAGGAAACGCATCCGTAGCGGATGCCAAGATGAGACAGGTCAGCAAGAGTTTCCGCAAGACGGGACTGATGACCGGAGCACTTTCCGGCCTGACCTATGGAATTTACACCACGCTGGTTATGGTGGCTGGCTATTACGAACCACTTGCCGGAGCGGCTGGCTTCCTTGCAGCTCCCTATGTGTGTGCAGGTTTGAATGATCTGTTCGCCGGACTCTGGCTGTTGATCTACAACGCCAAGATGGGACGTCTGGCAGAGATCGGAAGAACCTTAAACACCTTCCCGGGAAAGATGATGCTTCTCGGTGCCTTTCTCGGTGGCCCGATTGCAAACGGAGCTTACCTCGTGGGACTTGCACTTGCAGGTGCCTACGCAATCCCGATTTCCGCAACCTGTGGTCTGTTTGGAGCCATCTTTGCATGGATCTTCCTGAAGCAGAGACCGACAAAGCGAGTAGTCGCCGGAATGGTGATCTGTGTGGCTGGCGCAATTGTCATCAACTGGGCGAAACCGGAAGGCGCTCCGAACTTTACACTCGGAATTCTCTGTTCCCTTCTTGCAGCGATCTGCTGGGGACTTGAGGGAACACTCTCAAGCTACGGCGGAGCCATGGTAGATACCGATGTGGCAACAAACATCCGTGAGCTCTTCTCCGGACTTGTCAACCTTGTTGTCATCGTTCCGCTTGTCGGCGGTCTGGGACTGCTCGGCGGTACCATGGCAGCCGGAATGCCGATCGTATGGCTTGTAATTTCCGGACTGAGCGCAGGTGCTTCCTACCTGCTGTGGTATCAGTCAAATGCGACCGTCGGATGTGCAATCGGAATGTCCTTAAATGTCACCTATGCATTCTGGGGAGTTCTCTTCTGCGTCCTGTTCTTAGGTCAGGCAGTTACCCCGACGATTGTGATCGGATCGATTGTAATCATCGCAGGTGCGATTCTGGTTACGATGAATCCGCTGGATTTCTTTAAGAAGGAGGAACACTAAGATGCTGCTTCCTGCAAGAATGGCTGTGCTGAATTATTTAAACAAAGTGAAAGATGCAAGCGTAGAAGAGATTATGACTGCCATGAAGCCTCAGTACGGCAGAGAGGGCCAGTTTACAAAAAAAATGTATCTGAATCACGCAATGGCATTGGAGGCAAACGGAATGTGCGATCTGGCTGGATATGAGCTGGATAAAAACGGACAACTCTTGATGCGCTTTGCGATTAACGAGGCAGGACGGGATGCCGTAAATAAGTATGTGCCTGCAAAGTTTCGGTAAGAAAGAGAGAACATGAGAGGATGCGGAATCGTTACGAGAAGGAGAATCGGAGAATGAGATATTACGGTGAAGAAGCCCTCGGTCTTGTGGAAACCCTTGGTCTGGTTCCGGCGATGGAAGCTGCGGATAAGATGCTCAAGGCAGCAGACGTCGAGCTGATTTCCTACGAGAATGTGGGTTCCACCCTTGTCACCATCATGGTGAAGGGAGATGTGGCTGCTGTGCGCTCAGCGGTTGAGGCGGGAGCCGAGGCAGCGGCGGCAATCGGAAAGCTGACAGCGAAAAATGTGATGCCGAGACCGATCCGTGCAGTTGGTGAGATCGTATCGGTCCACGATATTGATGCGTAAGATGCAGGAGAGAGAATGTATGGAGAGATATGAAGCCATTGGAATGATTGAAACCTTTGGTCTGGTATTTGTTCTGGAAGCGGCGGATGCGATGTGCAAGGCAGCAGATGTCGAGCTGATCGGTTATGAGAATGTTGCTTCCGGATACATTTCCGTCATCGTTCAGGGCGATGTCGGAGCGTGCCGTACCGCAGTGGATGCCGGAGCGAAGGCGGTTGAGAATATGGGAGCGGAAGTTTACAGCTCTGTCGTAATCCCGAGACCGCATCAGGATCTGGGAAAGATTGTGGCACGTTACAGCCTGACGAATCTGCTGCCGGAGGAGTAAAACACGCAGGAGGATCGTAAGATGAAATTTGTTGACAGAGACCTAATGGCGGTTCAGGAGGCTCGTGTTCTTATGGAAGAAGCGGGCGAGGCGAGAATTGCACTCGGAACATGGAAGCAGGAAAAGCTGGATCGGGTTGTCCGTGCGATGATGCAGGCATGTTCCGAGAGAGTGGAAATGCTGGTGCAGATGGCGGTCGGAGAGACCGGTTACGGAGATGTCTCCGATCAGGTGAAGATATGCCGGTTTCTGATCTCATCGCTTGAAAAGGCGTATGACGGAATGCAGTGCGTGGGGATTCTCGAGAGCTGTGAGAGTGTGGGCGTTTTGGAAATCGGAGTTCCGCTCGGCGTGATCGCGGTGGCGGTTCCGGCACTCAGCCCGGTATCGGCAGTGATCTTTACCGCACTCACTGCGGTGAAATCGGGAAATGCGGTTGTGTTTGCCCCGCATCCGAGAGCCGTCGAGACGACGAAGAAGACGGTTCAGATTTTAAGAGAATCGGCGCTTGCCGAAGGCTTCCCGGACGGAGCGATCTCCTGTATGGAGACATCGGCGAAGGAGGGAGCTCTTGAGCTCTTCACTCATCCGCAGACTTCGCTGATCTTAAACATCGGCGAGGAAGCGCTCTATAAGGAGACACCGGCGGGAAAGCCAGTGATCTATGGTGGAATCGTTCCTTCTCCGGTTTTTATCGAGAGAAGCGCAGATGTAAAGACGGCAGTGACAGACATTGTCGCAGGACGCAGTTTCAACTGCGGAATCGTCTCCGGTTCCGAACAGTATGTCGTTGCAGACAGCCGGATCGCAGAGACGGCAAAGAGGGAGATGGTCGCCTGCCAAGCTTACTTTATGAGTGAGGAAGAGGAACGCAATCTGATCCGACTCCTTGGAATCGGGGAAAAGCAGGGATGTGCCGAGAAAGAGTACATCGGAAAGAGTGCAGAGTGGCTTGCGGGAAAAGCGGGATTTTCAGTTCCAAAGGGAACGAGAGTGCTTGTGTCCGAGCAGACCTACATCACGGATTTCAACCCATATGCGAGCGCCCTGCTTTGTCCGGTGATGGTCTTTTATATTGAGAACGACTGGATGCATGCATGTGAAAAGTGTATGGAACTGCTGATGGGTGAAAATCATGGAAATACGCTGGCGATTCACTCGACCGATGCCGAGGTCATTCGCCAGTTTGCACTTAAAAAACCGGTGGGACGGGTGCTTGTGAATACCTCATCATCCGCGGGAGCGATGGGAGTGACGACGAATCTCTTCCCGTCAGCGGTACTCGGAAGCCTGAGTGCCGGAATGGGAATCACCGCAGAGAATGTTTCACCGATGAATCTGATTTACCGGAGAAAGGCGGCCTTCGGGGTGCGCAGTTTCCAGAAGATGATGGAACAGCACAGATAATGCTGTTCTGGAAAGAAAGAGAGGAACCATTTTGGATATTCGTGAATTTTCAGATAAAATTGCAGAAGCCACCAAAAATATGACTCCTGAGGAGAAGGCTTCTCTGATGAAGATGTTTGAGTCGGTTTCTGAGGAGATCGCAAAAGACGATGCAGGAAAGAAAGCGGAGGAGGCAAAGAGCCTGGCTGATTTCCCGGCAGAGGGTACCGACATTCCGGACGGAATGACAAGAAGACTGAAACTGTTGAAGGAGAACTACTTAAAGCAGAAACCGTCGATCACGACTTACCGTGCGAGAGCAATCACCAAGATTGCAAAAGAGAATCCGGGAATGCCGAAGATCGAGCTGAGAGCAAAGTGCTTCCGCTACTGCTGTGAGACTGCTCCACTTGTGATTCAGGACAATGAGCTGATCGTCGGCGCACCGTGTGGCGCACCGAGAGCAGGCGCTTTTTCTCCGGATATTGCATGGCGCTGGATGGTGGACGAGATCGATACGATCGGAACAAGACCGCAGGATCCGTTCTACATTTCAGAGGAAGACAAGAAGATCATGCGCGAGGAACTCTTCCCGTTCTGGCAGGGCAAATCTGTTGACGAGTACTGCGAGGATCAGTATCGCGAGGCTGGTGTCTGGGAGCTGTCCGGCGAGTCCTTCGTATCAGATTGTTCCTACCATGCAATCAACGGCGGTGGAGATTCCAACCCGGGTTACGACGTGATCCTGATGAAGAAGGGCATGCTTGACATCCAGAACGAGGCGAAGGAGCATCTGGTAGCACTTCACTATGACAATCCGGAGGATATCGACAAGATCTATTTCTATAAGTCGATCATCGAGACGACCGAGGGCGTTATGATCTATGCGAAAAGAATGTCTGAGTACGCAAGAGAGCTTGCTGAGAAAGAGACTGATCCGAAGAGAAAGGCAGAGCTGTACAAGATCTCTGAGGTCAACGCAAAGGTTCCGGCACACAAACCGGAGACGTTCTGGGAGGCGATTCAGGCAGTGTGGACAATCGAGTCTCTGCTTGTTGTTGAGGAGAACCAGACCGGTATGTCCATCGGACGTGTCGATCAGTACATGTATCCGTTCTACAAGGCAGATATCGAGTCCGGACGCATGAACAACTTTGAGGCATTTGAGCTTGCTGGATGTATGCTGATCAAGATGTCTGAGATGATGTGGATCACAAGTGAGGGCGGTTCCAAGTTCTTCGCAGGTTATCAGCCGTTCGTCAATATGTGCGTCGGCGGTGTGACGAGAGCCGGTCACGATGCGACAAACGACCTGACCTACCTGCTGATGGATGCGGTTCGTCACGTAAAGATTTACCAGCCGTCTCTGGCTTGCCGTATTCACAACAAGTCCCCGCGCCGTTATCTGAAGAAGATTGTTGATGTCGTACGCGCAGGAATGGGATTCCCGGCATGTCACTTCGATGACACTCACATCAAGATGATGCTCGCAAAGGGCGTTTCGCTCGAGGATGCAAGAGATTACTGCCTGATGGGATGCGTAGAACCGCAGAAGTCCGGTCGTCTGTATCAGTGGACTTCCACCGCTTACACCCAGTGGCCGATCTGTATCGAGCTTGTGCTCAACCACGGTGTTCCGCTGTGGTACGGCAAGCAGGTTTGCCCGGATATGGGAGATTTAAGCCAGTTCAAGACTTTCGAGCAGTTTGATGCAGCAGTCAAGGAAGAGATCAAGTACATCACAAAGTGGACGGATGTTGCAACCGTGATCTCCCAGAGAGTTCACCGCGATTTAGCTCCGAAGCCTTTAATGTCCGTTATGTACGAGGGATGTATGGAGCACGGAAAAGACGTATCTGCAGGCGGAGCCATGTATAACTTCGGACCGGGTGTTGTGTGGTCCGGTCTTGCAACCTACGCGGATTCGATGGCAGCAATCAAGAAGCTCGTATTTGATGCGAAGAAATACACGCTTGAACAGCTCAATGAGGCACTGAAGGCAGACTTCGCTGGTTACGAGCAGATTCGCACCGATTGCCTGAATGCACCGAAGTATGGAAATGACGATGATTATGCAGATAACATCGCAGCAGATTTGATCAACTTCACTGAGCATGAGCACAGAAAGTACAAAACTCTGTACTCCGTTCTCAGCCACGGTACCTTGTCTATTTCAAATAACACCCCGTTCGGTCAGATGACAGGTGCTTCCGCAAACGGACGTCACGCATGGATGCCGTTGTCCGATGGAATCAGCCCGACCCAGGGTGCTGACTTCAAGGGCCCGACCGCAATCATCAAGTCGGTTTCCAAGATGTCAAACGACAGCATGAACATCGGTATGGTACATAACTTCAAGATCATGGCAGGTCTTTTAGACACTCCGGAGGGCGAGGAGAGTCTGATCACTCTGCTGAGAACTGCGTGCATGTTCGGAAACGGTGAGATGCAGTTCAACTACCTCGACAACAAGACGCTGATCGAGGCACAGAAAAATCCGGAGCAGTATCGCGACCTGATCGTTCGTGTAGCTGGATACAGCGCATTCTTCGTTGAGCTGTGCAAGGATGTACAGGATGAGATCATCAGCCGTACCATGCTGACTCATTTCTAAGAGTCTCTCTGAAGATACAGATTTTCCTCTGTCTGGCAGGTCGGAATCCGATGAGAATGACCTGCCGGGCAGATGGAGATCAAACGGAGAAGAAGGAGAGAAAACATGGAGAGAAAAGCTCTGATCTTTAATGTACAGAAATATAACATGTACGACGGCCCGGGAATCCGGACGATCGTGTTCTTCAAGGGATGTCCGCTCCGCTGTAAGTGGTGTGCGAACCCGGAAGGTCTGGTGCGAAAGCATCAGGTCATGTTGAAAAAAAACTCCTGCGCAAACTGCGGTGCCTGCGTGGAGGTCTGTCCGCAGAACATTCATGTGATCGATCCGGAGACAGGACTCCATCGGGTTCGCCGGGATATTGACTGCATCGGCTGTCGGAAATGTAAGTGTGTCTGTCCGCAGACAGCACTTGAGATTACCGGAGAGACAAAGACGATCTCAGAACTTCTGAAGCTCGTCGAGGAGGATGCAGCATTTTACAGTATGTCGGGAGGCGGTGTGACGCTCAGTGGCGGGGAATGTACTTCCCAGCCGGAGGCGGCGAGAGATCTTCTGATGGCATGCAAGGGAGAGGGCATAAACACCGCAATCGAGACCTGCGGTCACATCAAGACCGAGAAACTGCTTGAGATTGCACAATATGTCGATCTGTTCTTGTTTGACATGAAACATATGGATCCGAAACGCCACAATGAGCTGACGGGAATCGGAAATGAACAGATTTTAAAGAACCTCAGCGAACTTTTGAAGCGTCGATACCGCGTAAAAGTGCGGATGCCGATGTTAAAGGGAATCAATGACAGCAAGGAAGAGATCGATCAGGTCATCCAGTTCCTTCTGCCTTATCGGGATGATCCGAATTTTCAGGGAGTTGACCTTCTGCCCTATCACAAGATGGGAGTAGGAAAATACAGTCAGCTTGATCTTCCCTACCAGATTGACGGGGATCCGAGCCTGAGCAAGGAGGATCTTGACCGAATTGAGGGCTGGATGAAAGAGTATCAGTTTCCGGTAACCGTAGTCCGGCATTGACGGACGTCTGCCAGAATGGAGGAGAACAAAGTGGAGAAAACGCTTATGCCGACAAGTCGGGTCGTGGAGGAATCTGTTCCCGGCAAGCAGGTCACGATTGCTCATGTGATCGCTTCTCCGGTTCCGGAGATCTATGAATCTCTGGGAATTGAGGGCAGGGGAGCGATCGGAATCTTGACGCTCTCTCCTTATGAGACGGCGATGGTTGCGGCAGATCTTGCGGCAAAGGCGTCGGATGTGGAAATCGGATTTCTGGACCGCTTTACCGGTTCGGTGGTGCTCTCCGGAGATGTGGAAAGCGTGGATGTGGCGCTTCATGCGGTGACGGATACGCTTGAGAGAGTTCTGGGATTCACCGTTGCCGAGATTACGAAGACATGAGAAAAAAACGAATTATGATTGTCGGAGCGGGAAGAAGCGGAAAGACGACGCTCGCCTCTTTTCTTGAGGGTGGCGGAGCCATCCGCAGATTTCCCAACATGGTTTACCGCCCAGTGACACTTGACACACCGGGACCGTATCTTGAGAGTCCTTGGATGCACAGTCACCTGATTGCAGCGGCACAGGATGCGTGCTGTATCGCGATGATCGCAGATGCAACCGAGCAGAGTTATTCCTATCCCCCGGAATTTGCAAAATCATTTCGGGTGCCGGTATTCGGAGTGATTACAAAATGTGACCTCGCGGAGGCAGACAGGACAACGGCAATGCAGGATCTTAGGCATGCGGGGGTGAAACCACCCTATTACGAGATTAACGGTCAGGATCCGCAGAGCATGAGAGAACTCAGAGAGAGATTGATTTCTCTTCTGCATAAAGCGTCGACTTAAAAAATTGAAAAAAAACTTGTGAAAGAAGAAAATTGGAAGAAAGGAGGGCCAGAAGATGGGACAGTTTCTGATGAGCACCCGTGTTTACATGGGGGAATCCTCGATGGAGGAGGTGAAGGGACTCGGCATCCGCAGAGCCTATATCATCTGTGATCCATTTATGGAAAAATGCGGAAGAGCCGGAGAGCTGGCAGGACTTCTCGCCGAGGCGGGAGCCGAGAGTGAAATCTTTTCAAAAGTAGTTCCGGATCCGTCGATTGAGGTCGTCACAATGGCGATTCAGGGGATGAAGGCGATGAAGCCGGATGCAGTCCTTGCACTCGGCGGAGGTTCTGCAATTGACACGGCAAAGGCGGCAAGCCATCTGTATGCGTCGATGAACAGCGGAGAGAAACCGATGCTGATTGCAGTTCCGACTACGAGCGGAACGGGAAGCGAGGTGACTTCCTTTGCGGTGATCTCGGATACCCAGGCGAAAGTCAAGTTTGCCCTTGTGGATCAGGCGCTTGTTCCGGATGTCGCACTGCTCGACCCGGATCTGACTGCATCCGTTCCGCCGTCAATCACGGCAGACACGGGAACGGATGTGCTGACACACGGTCTTGAGGCATACGTCTCCACGAAGGCAGATGATTTCACAGATGCCTGCGCAGAGAAAGCGATCAAACTTGTGTGGGAGTATCTGGAGCGCGCAGTTGCAGACGGATCGGATATGGAAGCGAGAGAGCATATGCACAATGCCTCCTGCCTTGCAGGAATCGCATTCAGCAATGCTTCGCTTGGAATCTGCCACAGCCTTGCACATGCACTCGGCGCACATTTCCACATTCCGCACGGAAGAGCAAATGCGCTTTTGCTGACGCACATTATCGGCTACAATGCAGGACTCGAGCTTGTGGAGGACAGCGAGACACTTCTCCGCTATGAAAAGATTGCAAATATGCTTGGAATCGGAGGAGGAACGCCGAAGGCAGCTGTTTACGGTCTGATCCGTCAGATCAAGAACCTGATGCAGAGAATCCATATTCCGGCATATGTGACAGATCTTTCTGTGGATCGGGAGGCATTTGAGACGGCGATTCCGGAGATGGCAGGACGTGCGATGGAAGACAACTGCACGGTGACAAATCCGAGAACCCCGAGTCAGACAGAGCTTGAGAACCTTTACAAGAATCTCTGCAAAGGGGGACCTGTATGAAATTCATTACCGAGGAAGATTTGAGAGCGCGTTATCAAAACGAGCACTTTACGTCTTACCGGCTGGAACCCGGGAGCCGGCTGACGCCAGGAGCGAGACAGTATTTAAGCGACCTCGGAATCCGGATGCCGGAAGAAGAACAGGGATTTAAGAAACGATTTTTTACAAGTTTTACAGGCGAGAAGAAAAGCAGTCAGGAAGAGACAGACGGGAAAAAGATGGAACAGACCGATCAGACCGGTCAGAATAAGGTCTCAGATACGAAAGAATCTTTGACTCAGAGTACTTCAAACTCCGTGATTGAAGATCAGGAGTGGAGATATACACTCAAGAGTATTCAGGCTAGATTTCTTGAAACGGGAATCGATCTTCTCTCAGTGGATGTGCTGATGGTGCAGGAAATCTTCGAGCTTGAGCGGGTTCTTTCCGAGATTGGAAGGGAAGAATCCGAAAAAGAAAAAGCAGGACTTGCCTGGGAGGGCGAAAAGAAGATCTGCCGGATGTGCAGTGGAATTTCGCCGGAGCGGGCAGGGGAGGCGATGCCGGACTGCTTTGAGGTGACCGGGTTTCATGCTCAGTCGCCGAAAGGAAGAGAGATTGTCAAACTTCACATTTTGCGCTGTGCGCTGAGAGAGTTTGCACTTCATCTTCCGGATGAGAGAAAGCGGATAGCCAATCAGGTGATCAACCGGCTGTCTCAGATGATATGCCAGTCCTTTGGAGGAAAAATATGTCAGAAGAATTAGCATTTGCAGAGTGTGACCGTCTGGTGCGGGAATTTGAAAAGGTGGTAAAAAAGCCGATAAAAAAGAAATCTTCTATTTATTATACCGGCGTGGATCTCGGAACAGCCTGTGTAGTCCTTGCGGTTCTGGATGAAAACCGCCGTCCTGTGGCAGGCGCATACCGGTATGCAGATGTGGTGAAAGACGGCATGGTTGTGGACTATATCGGTGCGATCCGCCTAGTGCGCGAGATGAAGGAGGAACTTAAGGAAAAGCTCGGAACCGAACTCATCTATGCGGCAGCGGCGATTCCTCCGGGAACTGATGCACTCGATGGAGGAGCAATCAAGAATGTCGTGCAGGGAGCGGGATTTGAGATCACCGCCCTGCTTGATGAGCCGACTGCAGCCAATCAGATTCTGAAGATCAAAAACGGTGCCGTCGTGGACATCGGAGGCGGAACGACCGGAATTTCCATTCTCGAGAACGGAAAAGTCGTGAACGTCGATGATGAGGCAACCGGCGGAACCCATTTTTCTCTTGTTTTGGCAGGGGCATACAAACTTCCTTTTTCCGAGGCGGAGATCTACAAGAGAAATCCGAAAAATCACAAGGAGATTCTTCCGGTCTTAAAGCCGGTGATAGAGAAGGTGGCAGCGATCATCAGCCGTCAGGTGCAGGGCTATGAGGTTCATGGTCTTTATCTTGTTGGAGGAACCTGCTGTCTGTCTGGAATCGAGACGGTGATTCAGAAAAAGACCGGAATCCAGACTTACAAGCCGGAGAATCCGATGTTTGTAACCCCGCTTGGAATTGCAATGAGCTGTACCGATCAGGAAATGGAGTGAGAACCGTATGGAGTATCGGATCATCAAATCGCCCGGTCAGGGCACCCTGGAGCTCCTCTCGAGGAGAAAGGGAACCGGAAATGCGAAACCGCTTGAGCGTGTGGATGCAATCGGACTCGTTCAGGGAAGACTGATCGACATGGTCTGTGCGGCGGATGTGGCGGAGAAAGCCGTGGGCGTGACTGTGGAGGATATCCGCGGAAGCTGTCCCCAAAATATGATTATGTTGGCAATCTTTGGAGATACCGCTTCGGTTGAGGCGGCGATCGAGGAGATCCGTCAGCGGGAAAAGGAGGGCCGGGAAGAATGGTGACGGCGAGACTGATAGACAACATCTGGGCGACCAGAAAGGCAGATGCCTTGAACGGGTGCAAGCTGATGCTGGCTGAGATTATCGGCGGGACGAGAGCCGGAGAGAGGCTTGTCGTCGTGGATATGATCGGTGCCGGAATCGGAGACCGGGTCCTCGTGACAACCGGATCCTCCGCAAGACGCATGATGGAGAACGATGAAAGTCCGGTCGATGCGGCAGTAACAGGAATTATAGATGAGGACTGCACCTTTGAGGAGTAAAAACTTCAGGGAGCAGACAGATAGATGGAGAGGAGTGAAGTCATGAAGCGTCTGGTTTGCGCCGGAGACATTGAGGCTCTGAAAAATGAGGGGAAGACGGTCTGTGTGACAGGACCACAGACGATTGTGACACCGGCAGCGCGGGATGCGGCAGATACATTTGGAATTACATTCTGTGAGGAAGAACCGAAAGCAGAGCCGGCAAAGACCGTGGTTTCGGCAGAAAAAGCACCGGCAGAGATCTGCGGGGCGGATGAAATCACAAGCGATCAGATCTACCAGATGCTGAAAGTTCTGATGGACAAGGGTCTGTTCGGAGAACTGTTAAAGTGCTGTAACACCAAGCCGTATGAGTCTGAGTCTTATGCGAACGGCCTCAAGGTTGTGCGCGGAAAAACAGTGAAGATGGATGTGTTTGACACAGGTGATCCGAATGCAACTGCCTATTATCAGGAACTTGTGAGCAAGGATGAGTCACATATGAGCGCGGGTTTTCTTGTGATTGACCACTCAGAGTTTGCCTGGGAGCTGACTTATGAGGAGATTGACTATGTAATAGAAGGAACGCTGACGGTCACGATTGACGGAAAGAAATATACGGCAAATGCCGGCGATGTTCTCTTTGTTCCGTCCGGATCAAAGGTGATCTGGGGATCTCCGGATAAGGCAAGAGTCTTCTATTCCACATATCCGGCAAACTGGGCGGATCTTCTGTAAGGGGGATTTGACACATGCAGGCACTTGGAATGATTGAGACGAGGGGAAGTGTTGCGGCGATTGAGGCGGTAGATGCGATGCTCAAGGCGGCGGATGTGACCCTTGTAGAAAAGACGCTGATCGGCGGTGGTCTGGTGACCGTCACGGTGACCGGGGATGTGGCTGCGGTGCGTGCGGCAGTTGATGCCGGCACGGCTTCCGCAGAACGTTTCGGAGCGGACCATCTGGTGACAAGTCATGTTATTGCACGACCGCATGAGGAAGTGGCAGGGATGTTTGATCCGAAGGATCCTTCTGGCAGTGAAGTCCCTTCCGAAGATTTTGAAGAGACGGAAGAGAGAACAGAACTTTCTGAGAAAGAGGTGGATGAGATCACTTCGATGAGTCCGGCAGAACCGGAGAATGAGCCGGTTCCGGAGCGGAAGAACGGAGAACTGAACCGGGAGTATTGCGACTGGCTGATGAAGAGGGAGGGAAAAGAGGCACTTCTTTCTGAATTGGAGCACACTCATGTGACGAAGCTTCGCAGTCTGGCAAGAAACTATCCAGAGCTTGGAATCGCGGGCAGAGAGATCTCGAGAGCAAACAAGTCAAAGCTGATTGAGGAATTGAGACAGTGGTATCAGTTATAGAAAATATGATCCGTTATAAAAAATGTGAGAAGAAAGGATAAAACAATGGAAAATTTTGATCTGGATTTGCGTTCCGTTCAGGAAGCAAGAAATCTGGCGCGTCAGGGTGCTGAGGCAGCAAAGAAGATGGCATGTATGACAGCAGAGCAGATTGACAAGATTCTGCGTAGTATGATTGAGGCAGCAGAGGAGCATGCCGCATGTCTGGCAAAGATGGCAGTGGAAGAGACCGGATTTGGAAAGGTGCTTGATAAGACCTACAAAAACCATGCCGCATCCACCCTGCTTTATGAGGATATCCGCGATATGAAGACTGTCGGAATTCTCTCCGAGGATAAGGCGAGAGGAATCCTTGAGGTTGCAGCACCGGCTGGACTGATCATGGGAATCGTTCCGTCAACCAACCCGACTTCCACTGTTATCTACAAGTCGATGATTGCAATCAAGGCAGGAAATGCAATTGTATTCTCCCCGCATCCGTCTGCAGCAAAATGTACCCTGCGCGCAGCAGAGGTGATGAAGGAGGCTGCTTTGAAGGCAGGTGCTCCGGAGGGCGTGATTGGCTGTATCTCCACTCCAACGATGGCAGCGACAAATGAGCTGATGCACTGCAAGGAGGTTGCTCTGATCATTGCAACCGGTGGTCCGGGCATGGTAAAGGCAGCTTACTCCGCAGGAAAACCGGCAATCGGTGTCGGCGCAGGAAACTCTCCGGCATACATCGAGCGCACGGCTGATGTGAAGGCAGCGGTATCCGCAATCATGGCAAGCAAGACTTTCGACAACGGTACGATCTGCGCTTCCGAGCAGTCCATTATCTGCGAGGAGTGCAATCACGATGAGGTTGTCGCAGAGCTTCAGCGCCAGGGCGCATACTTTATGACCCGCGAGGAAACCGAGAAGGTTTGTTGCCTGCTCTTCAAGAACGGCGGTCATGCAATGAATGCAAAGTTTGTCGGACGCACCCCACAGGTGATCGCACAGGCTGCCGGAATCAGTGTTCCGCAGACTGCAAAGGTGCTGATCGGCGGACAGGACGGCGTTGGTGACGGATATCCGCTCTCCTATGAGAAGCTGACAACGGTTCTCGCTTTCTACACCGTAAAAGACTGGCAGGAGGCATGTCATCTGAGCATGGATCTTTTACAGAACGGCATGGGTCACACAATGAGCATCCACACGAAGGATGATGAGATTGTCCGCAAGTTTGCTGTGAAGCCGGCATCTAGAATCCTTGTCAATACCGGCGGAAGCATGGGCGGAACCGGAATCAGCACCGGACTGAATGTTGCATTCACACTCGGATGCGGAACTTGTGGCGGAAGTTCCGTATCGGAGAACGTCAGTCCACTGAACCTGATCAATATCAAGAAGGTTGCATACGGACTGAAAAACTGTGCGACTTTGATCGAGGATGACTGCACTTTCCATCATCCGGAGCTGACAGGCAGACCGGCATCCGCAGTATCATCCTGCTGTGAGACCGCACCGACCGCATCGACCTGTTCCCATGAGTTCAGCCCAGCAGATATCGTGGCTTCCTTTGAAAAGAAGCAGAGCTGTGGCGGTGGATGCGCAGCATCCGTGGAGCAGTCGCTCACCAGCCAGAACGAGCTGAAGGCTGCCACAGCAGGATTCACAGATGACGCTCATCTGGCAGATCTTGTTCGCCAGCTGATCTCATCCATGAACAAATAAGAAATACAAAAAAGAATGAGACATTCTTCTAAAGTCTCCTGCAAACACCCCTTTAACTTGGAATTAGAGAGGACAGGGGCACATTTGACAGGGCGGGGGACTTTGGAGGGATAAGCACAACAGGGAGGAAATTATCCATGGATCAGTGCGAGGCACTTATGAAACTTATTATGGAAGCGGTCAAAAACGGAACAGACGCAAAGACGGATTCTGAGAAGAAGCCGGAAGCCGGAACGATTCCGGTCGGCGTCTCCAATCGCCATGTTCATCTCTCCGCAGAGGACTTGGAGACACTTTTCGGCGCGGGATATGAGCTGACAAAGCTCAGGGATCTCTCACAGCCGGGACAGTTTGCGTGCAAGGAGACTGTGACGGTATGTGGCCCGAAGGGGGCAATCGAAAAAGTCCGGATTCTCGGACCTGTCCGCAAGGCGAGTCAGATTGAGATTCTGGCAGGTGACAGCTTCAAACTGGGAGTAAAGGCACCTGTGAAACTCTCAGGAGATCTCGAGGGAACTCCGGGAATCACCCTCGTCGGACCGAAAGGTTCTGTTCAGACGAAAAACGGTGTGATGGTGGCACAGCGCCATATTCACATGTTGCTTTCCGATGCGGAGCGCTTCGGTGTGCATGACGGCGAACGCGTCTGCCTTGAGGTGGATGGTGAGCGTGGAGGTGTTCTGAGAAATACGGTGATCCGTGTGACGGATCAGTCCGCTCTGGAATATCATCTGGATATGGATGAGGCAAATGCAATGGGACTTGGCTCTTCTTCTACCGTGAGAATTGTGCGTTAGGGCATTTTTCAAACTAAAATTAAATTTAAAAAATAATTGAAAGAAAATCAGGAGGAAACAAACATGAAGTACGATGCACTGGGAATGATCGAGACAAAGGGACTGGTAGGATCTATCGAGGCAGCAGATGCGATGGTAAAGGCAGCAAATGTAACCCTGATCGGCAAAGAGTTTGTCGGCGGTGGTCTGGTAACCGTTATGGTTCGCGGTGATGTAGGTGCTGTAAAGGCAGCAACCGATGCAGGCGCAGCAGCAGCTCAGAGAGTCGGCGAACTGGTTTCCGTACATGTGATTCCGCGTCCGCATGCAGAGGTAGAGACCATTCTTCCGCATGTAAGCGAGAACTAAGAGATTGTAAATACAAAAAATACCATAAATTCCTTCAACCAAAACTAATTTTTCACTGATGTGATGTCAACCCAAACTGCTATGTAAATTGATTGACGAGAGACAGGTCGCTTCCCCACAAATGAGCGCCTGTCTCTTTTGGGTGTGTGCCGAGCATGGCTCTAATCTTACTGGTGAAAGTAAGCTTTGCATAGTTTTTAAGGAAAGAACCGGAGGTGGGTTGAATAAGAGGGCAATCTTTTCTGCCCCGGGAGGGGCGAGAAAATTTATTCTCCCTCTACCCTATTGGTTTTAATCCCACCTGGATTTGTTTATCACGGAGCGTTATCGCTGGGAATATCTTTTGTAACCACGCTCCCTGCCCCTATTACCACGTTGTCTCCAATGGTGACGTCCGGCATAATAATGGCTCCTCCGCCAATCCAACGAAACATGAAGCCTTATAAACATGAAGCGTTGTATTGTAACGGTGTTACCGGTTCAGATACCGCCACAAGGTAGTCCTGCTGATACCCAGCTTTTTTGCCGCGGATGTCTGGTTGCCCCCGCAGGTATTCAGCACGTAGTGCACGATGTCCCGGTTCATTTCATCCAGGGACTGGCTGGTATCCAGGCAGAATGGGGAGGGATGGGGGACTGGCAGCCTGGCATTTCCCGGGGCAGTATCCGCGTCCTTTTTGGAGGGCGCAGAGGATGCCTGGGCCGGGAAGGGAAATCCGGAAAACAGGACATCTTCCCTCCGGATTACCTCCTGTATGGTCTGAGCGC
>ERZ1106950.1196-NODE-1196-length-18215-cov-10.476377_pt1 | contig 18215 bp, 27 predicted proteins | sample MGYA00403675_ERZ1106950 | MGnify/ENA primary metagenome ERZ1106950 (study PRJEB35170, sample SAMEA104062410) | human gut metagenome | biome: human gut; feature: human-associated habitat; material: faeces | place: Denmark | collected 2012-06-13 ... | reverse complement strand
ATTCCCCTCATGAATGAGGGGCTAGGGGAGTTGAGGTGCCGAAGGCACTTTCTTGCGTAAAGTGATGCGTCCGGATGAAGTTGACATCATACGGAAATGCATCGTAAGGATTTCAATGGCCACCAGAACGGGATTGGACTATTTATATGAGATGCCCATTGAGGAATTGTCACAGCTGGTGAAACTGGTCACACAGAAAAAGTAAGGGAGGACGGATGCATGGCAGGCAGGAAGGAATACGAGCTCGCGATTAAGATTGCAGGAATGGTGGATGCATCACTTGGACAATCTTGCAATCTTACAAAAAAACAGATAAATTCAATTGCCCGTGAGGCCTCTAGAGCCAGCAACACGACCGTAGGGTTTGCGGATGCCATGACCAAAGCGGGACCAGGGATTGATGCTGCTTGGGACGGAGCTAAGAAGGCGGTTATGACTACGGCGGCAGCTATGGCAGCCGCCGGGGCAGCCGTGGGCGTAGTTGGTGGAATGGCCATAAGCGCCGGATCCGATTTTGAATCTGCTTTTGCTGGAGTCAGGAAAACAGTAGATGCAACGGAAGAACAGTTCGCGGAGCTGGAAGATAGACTAAGGGACATGGCTAAGAATAAACCTCAGACGGCGGTGGAGCTTGCAGAGATTGCAGAGGCAGCCGGACAGCTGGGAATCCACACTGAAAACATTGCGGAGTTTACAGATGTCATGGCCGACCTCAAGGTGGCAACAAACCTGGGAGATGAGGGTGCGTCACAGTTTGCGAAATTTGCAAACATTGTAGACATGTCGCAGGATAAGTTTTCAAATCTCGGAAGCACCGTGGTTGCATTAGGAAATAACATGGCCACGACAGAGGCAGATATCGTTGAGATGGGTATGCGTCTGGCTGGTGCAGGAAAACAGGTAGGAATGAGCGAGGGAGATATCATGGGATTCGCCGCAGCTCTTTCCAGCGTCGGAATTGAAGCGGAGGCTGGTGGTTCCGCCATGTCCAAGATGATGGTCAATATGCAGCTTGCAGTTGAGACAGGAGCAGATGCATGGGCTGAGATAGACGCTTCGATGGAGCGGACCGGACACACAAGGGAGCAGGCGGAACATGCGGTTGCCGAAGGTGGAAAAGCCCTGAACAATTTTGCTGCCTCTGTTGGATGGAATGCGAAACAGCTCAAAGCCTCTGTAAAAGAAGCGCAAGATTCGGCTGGAAGCTTGCAGGATTTTGCAGATGTGGCAAACATGACTTCAGAGGAATTTGCCAATGCCTTTAAGGATAATGCGGCAGGTGCATTGTCAGCCTTCATTTCCGGACTGAATGATACAGAACGGCTGGGACAGTCTGCAATCGTAACACTGGATAACATGGATATCAAAGAGGTGCGTCTGAGGGATACACTATTAAGGGCGGCAAATGCCAGCGGATTATTCAGCGATGCCTTAACATTAGCCAACACCTCTTTCGACGAAAACACAGCCTTGACCAAGGAGGCAGAACAGAGATATAAGACATTTGAAAGCCGTTTGGACATGGTAAAAAACCGAGTTACGGATGTCGGAATATCACTCTATCAAGATTTCAGGGACCCACTATCGGACTGCCTTGACATAGCATTAGATTTTACGAATGATGCCAGCTTGTTTGATGGTAAGTTCGTGGAAGGAATGGCTAAAGAGTTTAAGAAGAACATCCCTACTATCGTAAGGGAACTCGGAGAGGCAAAAGACTCAATAACAGACTTCGCAGAGCCGTTATTAAAAGTAGGCGGATGGATGATGGAGCATCCGGATGCAATAGCCGGTGGATTAGCAGCCATTGGAACCACCATTACCACCATGAAGGTGGCAAAGACTATCACCGATACCGCAGGGGCCATGGATACCTTGCGGGTTGCAATGATGAGCAACCCGGTGACAGCAGCTATAGGTGTGGCTGCCATTGCAGGCGGAGCAATCATGGGGGTGGCCACTAAAGTAAAAATGGCCAATGCGGAATTAAAAAAACAAAACCTAGCCAACCACTTTGGAAGCATAAGTCTATCCTTGGGGGAACTTAAAGATGCTGCTGAGCAGATTGTCGGCGAGGATGTACTGAACCAACTTGGAAAGGCCTTGGAGGAGGTCGGGAAAGTTTCGGATATTGCAGACGATATTACCGCAAGTTCAGAGGCTATTAATAAGCTTACATGGAAAGTCGGCATGGGATTGCAATTATCAGAAACGGAACAAGGGCAGTTTGATGATGCAATCAATAGCATGATAGAAAACAGCATTGCCTTAGTGGAACAAGCCCAATACACAGCGCATTTGAATGTAAATGCATTGTTTGGTGAGGGAGATGAGACTGGTCAGGAACTGATAGCCGGATTCGATGCCATGTACCAAAGTATCAATGGAGATATAGCTGCACTCGGAAAACAACTTGGTGAAGCGTATAACGGCGCCATGGAAGATGGCGTCATTGATACAGATGAAGCCAAATTGATCCAGGAGCTGCAGGCGCAGCTGGCTCGGGTGACAGATCAAGTGGCTCAATCACAATTAGATGCAAAGCTGGAGAGAATAAGAGTTGAATATACCGGAAAAGAACTGGATGCCGATACATTCCAGAATTTGCAAAAAGAAATACAGGACCAGATTACTGAAGCTCAGTCAGCATTATCCCAATCATATGAATATAACCTCGGAGCGCTTAATTTAAGACTGACAAGGAGCCAGTCAGGAGAGATAGAAGAGAATGATGCCGCATATATCACGCAACAAATGTACGATGAGCTAAAAGAAAACCTGGATAGTAAATTTTCGGAGAACCGAATGGAACTGGAGTTAAAAGGATTGAATTTCCAGACGCAATCAATTAGTGATGCATACCAGGATGCGCTAAACGAAGCTATGCCGGATATTGAGAGTGGAATTAATGAAGTCACGAAGAATGCGGTTACGATGCTTAAAGAGGGCTATAATGATACGATAACATGGGATTCGGATACAGTTCTGTCAGCTCTGGGTATCAAAGATATAGATAAGGTATCACGTAAGGCCATAGAGGAGCTATGGAAAGATATGGAGCCGAATTATGCTGAGTTACAGAAACAGGCTCAAGGATTCCTTGCAGCAGGAAAGACAGTTCCACAGTCGGTAGCGGATGGACTGGCCGACGCTTCTGCAATAGGTGCAATTGCCGGAAATCAGGAGGCAATATGGCAGCTTATAGCATTGTCCATTTCGGAGAATGGGGAATACAAGAAAACGATTGACGAGGCACGCAAAGGCGGAGCAAAGATACCTGAAGAGATAGCGGTCTATATTGATAATAATGCTAACATTGTGGATGATGCAATCATTCAACTCGCAAACGAGGCAGAGAATACATTACAGAACCGTTTTGGGAAGATACAGGTATATGGAACCGTGGACTTTAACATGGATGTTGGAAGCGTAACTACCAGGCAGTCATCAACCTCAAATCCTCATGGCGTAGTAGGACATGCGGAAGGAGGAATTTTCGACACACCACATTTTGGAGTATTTGCTGAAGATGGTAAAGAGGCATTTATTCCATTGGATGGTTCTGAACATGCGGTATCCATATGGAGACAAGCGGGGGAAGAGCTGGGGGTGATTGAAAATCATGTGCAGCCAAGTAAAAACGCAGGAAGCATTATGGAGGATAATACAAGCAATCAAATTGTATATTCTCCGACCATACAGATATACGGAGGAGATGAGCGAACCTACAGAAATGCAATAGATGAGGATTATGAACGCTTCGAACAGTTCATGCACAGATTTCAGAAAGACAGGGCACGGCTGGCATTCTGATAGGAGGCATAGTTAATGAAAAAAACTTATACGACGGTAAATGGACAGACATGGGACCAGATAGCGTATGAAATATACGGAGACGAACATTATTGCGATAGAATCATGGATGCAAACAGGGATAAACTTGAATATTTTGTATTTCCATCCGGCATCGTGTTGAACCTGCCTGCAAAGGAGGAGATTACAGGGAGTGCGGTATTGAGCGATTTCCCCACATGGAGGGAAATGCTGGATGGCTGAGGCGAGACGAGTGAAACTCCAAGTACTATATGACGGGAAAGAGGTTGGACTATCTGGACGGCTTAAGGATATGGGCTATACGGACAATTCGTCTGGAATGTCGGACGAAATCTCCCTTACTTTTTGCGATAGGGATGCGAGCTGGTTACGGAACGATTTTATACCAGAAAAGGAACATGACCTGGATGTGACATTCTGGCTCCACAACTGGTTCAGGGACGGAGACTTACTAAAATACCATTGCGGGAACTTTACCCTGGATGACATAACCTATTCGGGTGCTCCGAGGCAGTGCATCATCAAGGGAGTATCGGTTCCGGCATCAAGTTCGTTTCAAACGGATCCAGTCTCAAAAACTTGGAAGCAGGTTACACTGAAGCAGATTGCACAGGAAATGAAAGAAAAGTATGAAATGAAAGATCTGTTTTACTGGGGAGCGGAACCGGTTATCGAGACAGTAGAACAGAACAATCAGACGGATAGCGCCTTCCTATATGACATTTGCGAAAAACAAGGAATGTTCCTTAAGATATATAAAAAGGCCTTGGTTATATTTGACAAGTCGGTATATGAATCAAGAGGAATTACAGCAAGGTTCACAGAGAACGATTTTGACGGCAACTGGTCATGGAATAGCACGCTAAATGGAACTTATACAGGAGCCGCAATTTCTTATGTGGTGCCTCGACCGAAAAAAGGGTACAAGAAAGGCGACAAGCAGCAAATTATAGACATTACAGTAGGGAACGGACCCAGGCTCCTCCACATTAATGAGAAAGCCGAGAACGAAGCAGAAGCACAGAGAATTGCTAAGGCTAAGGTCAATGCAGCCAATGAAAAAGCAGTAACAATGTCGTTTGGAGCCATGGGAAATCCAAACGTTGTGGCGACCTGTAACATAGAAATATACGGAATGGGACGATGCGATGGAAAGTATTTCGTCGATAAGGTAACACACAAAGTAAGTGGCAGTGGCGGATATAGCATGGGAGTGTCCGGATATCGTATTTTTAATCGAATGTAAGGAGAATGTGGGATGGATGAAACAAGGATAGGATTTATCAGCTCATTCAATCAGGATGAAGGTCTCGCATCGGTGTACTATCCAGACAGGACTGGAGAAGTCACGGATGAACTTCCTGTATTTATGCCGTGTGGAATGATGCAGAGACTGAATAAAAACGATATGGTTATAGTCCTGCATCTTTCAAACGGTATGGAGGCCGGAGTGGTGCTGGGAGCATACTCGGCCTGCAAGGATGATACAAAGGCAGGAATACTGGTTGATGATGGTATTATGACATTCCGGGATACATCCGGTTCAATAACAATAGGAGAGCTACTGGCCATAAAAAAGGCACATGAGGGGGAATAAAGATGGCGAAGATTGGGAACTGGGGAAGCTATTTAAAATTCAGTACCAACGACAACAGGATCCTCACTTTCACGGATTTCAGAAGAAAAATATCGGCCAGAACAGCAAAGCATAGTATAATCGGCACAAAACCACGTTTGGAATATCTGGGAAAAGACCTGGAAAGCATAACCTTTACGATAGAATTAAATGCTATGCTGGGCGTAAAACCCTACAAGGAAGAACAGAGATTAATCAGAAAGGTTGGATATGTGGCGCCGTTGGTGATTGGCGGAAAGAAAATATGCAGCAAGGCGATGCTTACAGGCTTGAGTGATGCCTATGGAATTATATTAAAAAGAGGAGAAATATTTTCAATGAAGATTGACGTCACCATGACGGAATATTATTAAGGGGGTATGATGGTGCAAACTGAATATGAATTCTCAGAAGAATTTGCAGAAGGCCAGATAAGAGATATCCGAAGAAACCTTCGAAATCTGTTTCGCATTCCGAAGAATTCTGTCCCATTAGCCAGGGGGATGGGATTGAAGTGGAATTCCTTATCACAAATTCCGCCAGAGCTGGAGAATGACTATGCGACGGATGTGGTAGAAGTAGTTGAGACATATGAGCCGAGGGTATCCGTGGATAGAGTGGAATTTAAATATGACAACGAAGGAAAAACGATTTGCACTGTACATCTGGAGAAAGGGGACGATTAAGTGAGCGATATCTCTGACGAAATGAGAACGATTTATGAGTATCCGGATGTCAGTTTCATAGACCATTACACGGTTACGCGGCTGGAAGATGAAATGATTGCATGGTACAAAGAGAAAAAGAAAGAACTGACAGGCGAAGATGTGGTATTGGCTGCGGCAGATGATAGGAAATTAACCCTTCAGGCTGGCGCTTATTATATATACCAAGGATACATGTTTGCTGACGATGCGGGAAAGATGGGCTTATTAAAATACAGTAGAGGAGCATCCCTTGAAAATCTAGGAGCAATGAAACATATTTGGAGGGGAAGTGCATCCGGCTCTACTACCACTATACGCTTTGCGATAAAAACGCCCAGAACCACAACAACGGGAATACCGGCAGGAACCAGGATGACTGCTGGAGACGGCATTTATTTTGCTACAAATGAATATGGAGAAATACCAATAGGCGATAACTATATTGACATAAGAGCAACCTGCATGACGACGGGAAAGACCGGGAACGATTATGGAATTGGAGACATAGCAACCATTGTTGACCCGGTACCATATATTGATTCTGCGACAAACGTTACCGCACCCGAGAATGGAAAGGATATCGAGGACGATGAATCTCTTAAGGTGCGAATATATGAGGCACCATCCGAATATTCCACAGCGGGAACGGAGGACTCATACAAATATCATGTCAAAGAATTTAATCATGACATATCGGACGTGAAAGTAACTTCGCCCAATCCATGCGAGGTTGAAATACGGTATCTGCTTGAAGGCGGGAAGGTACCGGGGACAGAATCCATACAAGCACTCAAGGAATATATGTCAAAACCAGACATCAAACCAACAACAGACAAAGTAATCGTTAGGGCTCCTGAATTGGTGACATACAACATTAATGTCAAGTACTACATAAACACAAGCGATAAAAACCGAGCAGAAGCCATCCAGACAGCTGTAAACCAAGCCATCGAGGACTATAAGCTATGGCAGAGGACAAAAATGGGGAGGGACATTAATCCGGATGCCCTTACGCGAATTGTGACACAGGCTGGCGCTAAACGGCTCCAGATAACTGCTCCGGTATTTACGGTGGTACCTGCCGGGAGCGTGGCATCACTTGAACTTACGAGCGTAACATATGGAGGGCTGGAGGATGATTAAATACGAGGATGCGGAGCTAATATCCGTTTTTCCACCATGCTTAAAAGAAGATACTGACATCATAGCTATTAGCTATGCATTCAAGATGGCCATGCAGAAATTAATCCAGTTCACCCAGACCATAAAGCTATATGCAAATATTGATGATGTTCCGGAGGCGCTTCTTGACTTAATGGCAATCGAAATGAGATGTCAGTACTATAATGAAGCTATGGAAATCGAAATCAAGAGAAATGTCATTAAGAACACCCTAGCATGGTACGCAAAAGGCGGGACTGCGTCGGCAGTTAATGAGATGATTCAAACGGTTTTTGGTGAAGGAAACATGGTGGAATGGTATGAATTCGATGGAGAACCGGGAACTTTCTATGTTGAAACAGGAGCCGAACTATCACCGGATGCAGTCAAACGGTTTGGAAACGTTATTGAAAAGGTTAAGGCAAAAAAATCACATCTAGTAAATGTCAAGGTCATGAGAAAGATAGATCAGGCGTTATATGTGGCGGCGTATCATAGAATCAACCCACATATTATCGTGATGGACACCGGTTTAGATGGAAAGGAGACGAGCGATGTTTTATAAAGCAGTCATTACTTCAAAAGGACTTGCATTGGATGCTAAAATCAAGGCAGGCCAGACAACTGCTGCTTTTACAAGAGTAAAACTTGGTGATGGAACATATGACGGACAAGAGGACCTAAAAGGGGCCGCAAATTTAAAGAACACAAGGAATGAGTTTGGTATTAGCAGCATTAAAGTTATTGATGAAAATACAGTCAGAATCCGTATTGTCACAAACAATAGCAGCCTTAATAGCGGATACTATATCTCAGAACTCGCGCTGTTTGCGACGGACCCAGACGAGGGGGAAATTCTATACAGCATATCATTGGGCGTTCCGGGAAAAATGGATTATCAGCCGTCGAAAACTGAAATGCTCAACGCAACTGCGACAATTGATATACTGACCTCGATTTCAGACGCAGAAACCGCCAATATTCAAACTGGTACAGGAGCGGCCGCGTCAGCTGAGGATTTAGCAGAATTGGAAACGAGGATAAAAGGGGTTGAAACCCCTGAGTTTGACGCCTCTGGATCCGTAGATGGCATAACCGGCAAGACAACCCTCCTGGCTAGTTTTGTTTCAAAGATGCCACTGATAAAATTCATGCGCAATGTTAAGGCCGGTTTTAAGCTGGTCTCATTTGTTGGAGATATAGTCAATAACTGTGTAACTGACAATGCCAACCTTCCTTTATCGGCTGCCCAGGGCAAGAAATTGATGGACCTTTATACTGTGCTCAATACCAATAAGGCTCCGCTTAATGAATTTATTTGGTTGAGGGATGCTTTTAATGGAAGGTATAACACTGCCTTTATCTCCGATGCCAATGCTGCCACAACATCAGGGTTTTATCGGTATTATGCCAATTCAGCCAATACCCCATGGGCAGGCGGAGGGACACTCTTTACGTTAGCTTTTGATGGCGGAAGTGGTATCGTGCAGATAACATTCTTTAACGGTTCACCTGCGGCAGCATCTCTCAGGGCTCGATATAATAATACTTGGACTGGATGGAAAGCCTTATAACTAACATTATGACCAAGCTCCATTTGCGTGTCTGATTAACTGTATGCCATCAATGCCAAGCGCCCATTATATAATTGCTATAAGCACGCATAAATGCCTTTGGTGCACCCGTATTATTATCAGGCGCTCCGGTCGAAAGATGTAATTGAATCCCGAACCCAGGATCACTCATATAGGTTATAGCAATTCCGGCAGTAAGACCTTGCGTGAGATTAGCCTTATAGGGTGTATTTAGTGTTGATACTATAGTTTCAAAAAAGGTAATTCTGTTTTCGACGAATAACAAGTTAGCATCATTTGCCGGAGCGCTCCCGCATAATATGAGTCCGGCTCTGTTATTCAAATTGGTATTGAGCACAGTAAGCAACTCGTAAACCGGGCCCCACAAGGGCCTTTTATAATTCATAAAAAAGGAGTGAACCCATGGAAAAGATCAGAATTGGAAAGGAAGAACGACGGTATGAAATCAATGGCATCCGGCCAGAATCGGCCAATGTCCTGAAAATCGCTTTTGCTGATGCAATCCCGGATATATGGGGCGACATTACAATCTATACTAATGATGGTACAGAGGCTACCACCCTGCACGGCTATGATACTGTCTGGAAGCAGGACGGAAACACAGTGTGGCTATCCAATGACGGGAGTGTTTATACACCCCTAGCCCATCCGAAACCAGTGGAACCGCCAGAACCATATGTGCCGACACTGGCAGAGGTACAGGCTGCTAAGAAAGCAGAGATGTCAGCGGCCTGCGAACAGATTGTATACCATGGCGTAAATGTCACCCTGTCAGACGGCACAACAGAACATTACAGCCTGACGGAGCACGACCAGATTAATCTATTTGGCAAACTGAGTCAGATAAGTGCCGGTGCAGCGCAGTTGGAGTATCACGCTGATGGGCAGCCCTGTAGGTATTACAGCGCAGCAGACATGCAGGCCATCATCCAGGCGGCCATGTGGCATGTGTCCTATCACACCACGTACTGCAATGCCATTAACATGTGGATTGCCGGCTGCCAGACCGCTGAGGAGGTCCAGGAAATCTTTTATGGTGCGGATGTGCCGGAAGAGTACCGGAGCGAGGTGCTTAAGACATATCTGACACAGATAGCCGGGCAGATGGGAGTGAGCACGGATGGAGCGCAGACGGAACAATAAGTATGTCATATTGTGGGCCGTTGGAGGACTGATATACATAAGCCTGGAAGCCATTTGGCGGGGACATAGCCACTGGACTATGTTTATCCTGGGTGGCATCTGTTTTGTCGCTCTGGGGCTGATTAACGAGGTATTGCCCTGGGATATGCCCCTGTGCCAGCAGATGATTATTGGAGCCTGCATTGTGACAGTGCTGGAGTTTGCGACTGGCTGTGTGGTCAACCTGTGGCTGGGATGGAATGTGTGGGATTACAGCGGCCTGCCGGGCAATATCCTTGGTCAGGTATGTCCCCAGTACTGCCTGCTTTGGATGCCGGTAAGCCTGGCCGGAATCGTGCTGGATGACTGGTTACGGTATTGGTGGTGGGGCAAGGAGCGGCCGTATTATAAATTATTTTAAGAGGATAAGAGATGGAGCTATTTGAATACGTTAAAAGTTCATGGCCGGGATGGGTGTGCAGTGCATTTGTCCCGGTCATAGCATATCTGTATAGTCAAGTTATGGCCAGCAGGAATGGAGTGCGTGCTCTGCTCCGGGCAGAAATCATCAGAGTATATAATAAGTATCATGATGATTTGCATTACTGCCCGATATATGTAAAACAGTCGATTGAGGATGTGTATAAGCAGTACCACGCCCTCCATGGCAATGGTGTTGGAACAAAATTATATGAAGAAATAATGGCTCTCCCAACGGAGCCAGAAGGAGTGGAATAAGGCATGAAAGACAAGGTTGCAAAACTGATTGATGTTAAATCCATTATGACATTAGCTTTAACAGGTGGATTTATTGCCCTTACTTGCGCCGGTGAGATTACCGGGGAACAATTTTTGACTATTTTTACAATGATTGTAGGGTTTTACTTTGGCACGCAGTCAGAAAAAAGTAAACAGAAATAGAAGGAGGCGGTCCGCTATCTCCCGGCCGTTAGGGTAATAACGGCAGAACTTATCAACTGTAAAAAGAAAGAGAGGTACATTTTATGGCAAAATTAACAGGAAAACATGCAGCACATATTCCGGGGAATGGAGGATATCTGGCAGAGGGACCGGACCTACAGGAAAAGCAGCCTACTCCATACCTGTATGATGGACCGACAGACACACCGCATCCAGGTAAACACCAGAGCGGTGTGGGAGGCCCAAGTGACCGTAACAAAAACGGAGTGGATGACAAAGAGGAGTAAGTCGCACCGGTACAACAGTGGCCTGGGGATATCCCCGGGCCTTATTTTTTTGATAGGAGGCTTTATGAAATCAATAGATAAGGTTTTAACAATTGCTCGCCAGGAGATTGGATACCTGGAAAAACGCAGTAACAGCCAGCTTGACAGCAAGACCGCCAATGCCGGTAGCAATAATTATACCAAGTATGCCAGAGACCTGTATCCATCCCTTCAGGGGCAGCCGTGGTGCGATATGTTTGTGGACTGGTGTATGGTTCAAGCATTTGGCCAGGTGACGGCCAGACAGCTTCTGGGAGGCGGTTTTTCGGCCTATACCCCTACGTCCGCACAATACTATAAGAATAAGGGCCAGTACCATAAGGACAACCCTCAGCCGGGAGACCAGATATTTTTTAAAAACTCCCAGCGTATCTGTCATACAGGTATCGTCTATGAGGTCACTATGACCAAGGTTAGGACCATCGAGGGCAATACCAGTGCTGGTAACGAGGTGATTGCTAACGGCGGGACGGTATTCTGTAAAGAGTACAGTTTGGATAACAGCCGTATTGATGGTTATGGACGTCCTGACTGGTCACTGGTGGAGCAGCCGGAGTATGAGATAGGATGGCACCATGATAGTAATGGCTGGTGGTATGCATACAGTACCACAGAGTATTACAAGGAGTGCTGGCAGATTATAAACCATCACAAGTATTATTTTAACCCGGATGGATACGCTTTGACCAACTGGCATGTAATTGATGGTAAGGACTACTATTTTGAGCCCCGGGCCGGGCATCCGCTGGAATGCGCCATGTATGTGGCGCCGGAGGGCGAACAGTACATAGGGGAGTTTTGACCGGATAAGGATGGGGCGCTGCGGTGCCAGGGGCTAGGATTAATAAAAACGGCGGTGATTACTCCCCGCCGTTGAAGTGTGTGGCTATTATTTAATATCATGCTCTGTGGGTATGACTTTCCATCCCTTATATGTGCAGCACCCATAGTTTCTTCCGAGCATCGCCCGTTTTGCTCCTGACAGTCCAGTACTTACATTTTTAAATTCTTTACTATCTGGCACACATCCAAATAATTTATCGCCGTTCTCCCGGAGCCAATAATTCAGTGAATGAAATTTATATTCTTTTCCATCAGGACTAATCAAATGCCAGTCCTTCGCATTGACATTTGTCAAAAATTTACCGGATTTTGGACTTTTCTGTGCAGCGGGCGTCCCTAATGCGAGATTGGCCGTTTTCCCTTGCGCAGCTTTTCTGGTCCGACTTTCTTCGCTCCATTTGTTCGACAGGCCCGTATGTATGCGGGAACGATGAATCTTGGAGCATTCCTTTCCACAAGTAACGGTTTTGTCGGATGGAAAACAAGGGAAAGTTTTCCCACATACGGCACAAGTCTTGGTACTTTTTGGCGGCCTTTTAGACAAAATCACTCACCTCACAGTCAAGGGCCTTTGCCAATGACAAGGCATTACGCAGAGTCATATTCCCGATGTCTCTCTCACCGGATTCAAATTTTTGTATCTGGCGGATATTCATTCCCGTGGCGTCAGCTACCTGCTGCTGAGTCATGCCGGCCAGGGAACGTTGATACAGCAGTTTATTGATATTATTGTTATGGCAATCCCTGCCATAGCTGGATGCGGAGCAGGCTCCGCATAGTCCATCTGTCCTAATACAATCTGGGTATCTTCTCATTTTTCACACCTCCTACCAAACTAAATCAAATTCATAATATGCCGGATTACTGGTTTCTACATTGTACCAATCTCCATCATTGTAGCGCTGTTCTAAAAGCGCTTCTCCTTCAAGGTCCTCTGAATCATTGGTGATATCAAATTCCACCGTAATCCCTAGCTCTCTTGCGGCTGCTAGAGTATGGTGCTTATCATTCTGCATTGCGTATTCAGTTCCATCAATATAACCAACATAAGTGCAAGGGATGACGACCTTTTCAAAGCCTTTAATTTCTTCCATCTTTTTTTCTACGATTTCCCAATCTATGTGGTGCTGGCTGCTGATTATAGTCATTGTTTTAATCCCCTTTCCTTATCTCTGATTACATTATACGCCCAAAAGGGCGCAAAGTCAAGAGAAATTGATAAAGTTTTTAAAAAATGTTATTATAGTTTTGGAGGGATGAGCATGTATAAGATAGGAGACACCTGCTATTTTTTAGAGAGTAACATTCGCGTGCTGGAAGGAATTATACACTCCAGCTCCGGAGGAAAATATGTAATACAGTACGGAAGCGGAAAGGGAATCAGACTTCCGGAGAGCCGGCTATATAGAACAAAAGAGGATGCGGAAGCCGCTGTGCCAAGAAGAGCGACAGTACACAGAAAAAAGACTCCATATGACTATATGTAGGGAGCAAGGCAGCCATTGTGCCTGCCTCTGAGTTTAAATATGATTTGCCGTGCTCAATACCAATAAGGCTCCGCTTAATGAATTTATTTGGTTGAGGGATGCTTTTAATGGAAGGTATAACACTGCCTTTATCTCCGATGCCAATGCTGCCACAACATCAGGGTTTTATCGGTATTATGCCAATTCAGCCAATACCCCATGGGCAGGCGGAGGGACACTCTTTACGTTAGCTTTTGATGGCGGAAGTGGTATCGTGCAGATAACATTCTTTAACGGTTCACCTGCGGCAGCATCTCTCAGGGCTCGATATAATAATACTTGGACTGGATGGAAAGCCTTATAACTAACATTATGACCAAGCTCCATTTGCGTGTCTGATTAACTGTATGCCATCAATGCCAAGCGCCCATTATATAATTGCTATAAGCACGCATAAATGCCTTTGGTGCACCCGTATTATTATCAGGCGCTCCGGTCGAAAGATGTAATTGAATCCCGAACCCAGGATCACTCATATAGGTTATAGCAATTCCGGCAGTAAGACCTTGCGTGAGATTAGCCTTATAGGGTGTATTTAGTGTTGATACTATAGTTTCAAAAAAGGTAATTCTGTTTTCGACGAATAACAAGTTAGCATCATTTGCCGGAGCGCTCCCGCATAATATGAGTCCGGCTCTGTTATTCAAATTGGTATTGAGCACAGATAATAATAAAAAAGGCAGAACCAGAATCTGGCCTGCCTCGTAACCCATTGCATTAATTAAACACTACGGTTCATATGTAGCAATGTTCTCCTCACACTTTCCACAATCCGTTACAATCCCGTTGATAAGCGCATCCTCCTTTACATAACAATAACCTCCGCACTCACAGGTGCATTTCCATATGCGCCGGAAATTATGATTTTTCCAGCTCCATTTTGTGGTTAGGGCTCCAAACCGCATACCAGGTATCACATTCATACCAACATCTCCTTTCAAGATCTATTATAGCGCAGGAAAATAAAAGAAGTTATGGGAATTTATGGTATTTAAACGTATAAAGATTATGTACATACGAGCTTGCCCACCTGGAAATCGTGGCTGCCATCATCCATCAGCTGACTAAGGGACTGACTGCAGACCAGCTGGTAGAGCAGGGCTTCGGACCTTACTATATCGACCATACCACCGGTATCTGGCCCCAGGCGGCAGGAGGGATACCTTTTAACGCATGTGAGTTCCAGTCCAAGGGAGACGTGATTACGGACCTTCATGAGGATATGGCCGCAGAGCAGAAAGCCAGGAGCACCTATGACAATATTCTGCGCGTTGTCAAGGATTATGACGTCTGTGAACCCATTAAATTCCTGAGGGAAAGGGAAGTCGTTCATTATCAGAGATTTGGCGAATTGCTGCGCATCACCCAGGAGAAGCTGGACAGCAGGAATTTCTATGCGTTCAATCCTGCCTTCGATGTGCCTGCACCATCCTGCCAGGATCAGATGAGACAGATGTAAGGTCATATTCAAAGTTATATGTGAAAGGCGCCGCGGTCTATCTGGCAAAACCAGAGGCCGCAGCGCCTTCTTTTGAATCGTACATACAGCTTTCCAATTTCACCAGCTCTCCGCCAATGAGTTCCACATCCTCATCCTGGTGGGTTGAGAGGATTAAGAGCCGCCCGTCCTGCTTTTCCCTGATATATGAAATGACATTGCGTTTTAATTCGTCGTCCATACCGGTAAAGGGTTCGTCCATAAGAAGGATACGGGAAGGGGTGAGGAGGGCCCGCATGACGGCTACCCGGCGCTTCATGCCGCCGCTTAAGGTGGACACAGGGCGGTTCAGGCATTCCTCCGGAAGCAGGCGGGCCAGTTCCCATCTGATGCGGGACCCTTTGACTGAACGGCCGGCACACATGGATACATTTTCAATGGGAGAAAAGGACTCACAGAGCCTGTCCTCCTGAAAAACAGCGGAAACAGTCAGGGAATTCATGTCCTGGGGTTTTCCGTCTGCGAGTATCAGGCCATGGTCCGCCTGTTCCAGCCCCATGAGAATTCGCAGCAGAGTGGTTTTGCCTGAACCGGAGGGACTCATCAGACAATAGCATTGTCCCTGATGAAAGGACAGGTTCAGGTTCCTTAATACGGGCAGCCCGTCAAATGATTTATATATATTTTGTAATTCCAGGGTCATTCCATATACGCTCCTCAATGTTTTATTTTCCTCAACAGATAAAGAAAGAAACGTTCAAACAGTGCGTTGATTACTATGATGACAAAGGTCCAGGCAAAGAGACCGGCCGTGTCAAGATACAGCTTGGAGTAGTACAGCTGTTCTCCTATGGAACCTTCCGGTATGCCGATAACTTCCGCGGCCACGCCGGATTTCCAGCTCATTCCAAGGGCAGTCCGGCACCCGTTTACAATGTATGGAAGGAGGGCCGGTACATAGATATAGTGAATGCGTTTCCACATGGGCATGCGGAAAACCCGGGCCATTTCCAGCAGTTTCTTATCCGTATGTTCCAGCCCGGACAGGGTGCTCACATAGACCATGGGCACCACCACCAGAAAGGAGGTGAACACTGCCAGGTTGCGGGAACCAATCCATATCAGCGCCAGGATGACGAAGGAGGCAACGGGTACGGACTTAATCAGCAGCATGACCGGATCCAGCAGTTCCTTTACCAGAGGAAAGAGATAGGCCAGGCTTCCCAGGAGGATGCTTAAGAAAAAGGCTCCCAGGAAACCAAGGCTTATTCTGGCAAAGGAATTCAGGATGGTGGCCCAGAAGGAAGGGGCCGCTGCCTGTTGTGCCAGGGCCTTTATCATGTCCAGAGGGCCTACGAATATGATATTGTTGTGTATCAGGAGATTGGCTGCCTGCCATACTGCAATCCAGAACAGCCAAATCAGATATTTTCTTATTCGTGTGTTGTGATTTGTGGGTTGATTCATGAGGGATATCTCCGCAATCAGGGGTTAAGGCATGTAGTAAAAATCATCTCCGGGCATCTGTCCGCCGATGGATTTGGGATCCTGCTCATTTAAGGTGGAGAGGTAACCGCTTAAGGCATTCTTCATCTCCTGTCCGGTCAGACACACGATGTTGCAGTAGGGTAGAGCTTTCTGGGCAATGGGAGCCTTCTCCACAATACCCTGTTTGGCAATCAGCTGGGCGGCGTCCTCTGTATGTTCCGTGGCAAATAGGGTGGAGGCCTCATGGTCCTTTATAAAGTCCGCAACAGGGGAACGGTTCTCCCTGAGAAAATCGCCGCGCACCAGGGTAACGCCTGTCACCAGCATGCTTCCGGAGTCCTTGTTTAAAATATTCCACTGTTCCGTTAAATCCAGCACTGTTTTTAAGTCGGGATTCTGGATGCAGGCGGCAGTGGCAAAGGGCTGCGGCAGAACGCCGATGGCACTGGAATCCTGCTTTAACAGGGATGCCACTTCAGTGGCCTCGGACTTGAACTGCAGGTCCACATCAGATGCGGAAAGACCGTTTTCCTTTAAAAGGTAATTCATGACGTATTCGGGGGTGGTCCCCTTTCCTGTCATGTAAATGGTGCGTCCCTTTAAGCCGGCCATGGAGGTAATGGAATCATCTGAGGCCACCACATAGAGGACGCCCAGGGTATTGATATCCAGGACTGTGATATTTCCCTGGGTCTTGGCGTAGAGCACGCTGGCAACATTGGCAGGCACCAGGGCGATATCCAGGTCGCCGTTTGCTATCTTGCCCACCAGTTCATCAGCCTTGCCGGCCATGGTGAATTCATAGACATTGGACGTCTCGCCCTTGGAAGCCTTGTCCATCAGGGATACAAGTCCCATGGAGGTGGGGCCTTTCAGGGAGCCTACGCGGATGGCGGCCTGGCAGGTCAGCTTGTTTTCATCGGAACCCGTGTTCAGTTCACCGCCGGCACCGGATTCAGGGTCCGGGGAGGATGATTCGCCGGAAGGGCTTTCTGAAGCTTGGTCCGGGGCGGTTTTGTCTCCTGACTGGGCTATGGTCTGATCCCCGGTCTCCGCTTCCGTCTGTCCCTCGGTCTGTATTTTGGCCTGGGACTCTGTGCCAGGTGTGCCGGAGCCGCTTTTGCCGCATCCGCCCAGCACCAGGGAGACGCTCATCAATGCCATTAAAAGTAAGGAAACATGTTTTTTCATAATACTTCAACTCCTCTCGTAAATATCATTAACTATAGCACAACAGGTCTGTCTTTTCTATAAAATATTTGAGAAATATTATTGATATAAATATCACAGTGTGAGATAATTAAGCCATGGTTTGGGGTGAGCCCATAATACACGCAGATAGTGGAGGAATAAGGGATGAAAGTAACGATATGTATTGGAAGCGCCTGTCATTTAAAGGGATCCAGGGAGATTATCAGTAAGCTCCAGAAGCTGGTAGATGAGAACGGCCTGTCTGATAAGGTGGACTTAAACGGTGCGTTCTGTTCCGGAAATTGTGACCATGGAGTGTGCGTGACGGTGGAGGGCGAGCTGTACTCCCTGAAGCCGGAAGATACAGAAGAATTTTTTGAAAATGAGATTAGGGGGAGACTTTGATTATGGGCATGGAAATCATAGATTTCAAAGCCACAAAGTGCAA
>ERZ1106950.1176-NODE-1176-length-18526-cov-8.063397_pt1 | contig 18526 bp, 15 predicted proteins | sample MGYA00403675_ERZ1106950 | MGnify/ENA primary metagenome ERZ1106950 (study PRJEB35170, sample SAMEA104062410) | human gut metagenome | biome: human gut; feature: human-associated habitat; material: faeces | place: Denmark | collected 2012-06-13 ... | reverse complement strand
GACTACAATAAAAAAGCAACGTCTATTCATTATTATTTTGGCAATGCTGTACTAGCTTTTTACACTATTACAGATAACTATTATTTCTCTGTGTAAACTGCCATAATAAGACCATTACTATCAACAGAATAGTAGTAATCATTTCCGTCCTTATTCTTTGATTTGCTCTTTATAACTTTACCAGCAGTATTAACGAGAGAATACGTGTTTTTCGTAGCTTTGCCATCTTTATCAGTAGCAGGAATCACATATAACTCATCAATATCATCCGCCTTTTTACTGATTCCAAGGCTAGATAAAGAGGATACAGAGTGTGGATCAACAGTGTTCAGACCCTCGCTGCCATCAGCATTCTTAAAGTATTTCACGAATTCCTTAAACATCCTCAAGTTTTTTATAACCCTCAAGGCTTTTTCCATCATCATTGGTATCTTTGTCTTTGTCAAGAGCCTTTACTACCTGATATTTCTCGTCTTTACCCGCTCTAAGAAGCATACCGGACTGATACAGTTTCTTATCATCCTCACCAGTCTTACCAGCGCCCTTCTTGCTACCAGATTTTTCGAATAAGAAGTTAAAGTTATCGCCATCAATGGTAATAGTAGTCTTATTAGTTCTCATAGCGCCATCATCGCCATCGCCGAAGTAATAGCACTTATAGCCCTTAGCTTCCCAATATGGAGCATTATCATTGAATCCATCTTCTGTATCAAATGGATAGTCATCATCATCATCTGCGATTACAGATAGACCAGATCCGTTATCAGCGATAAACTTAAGTCCATTAATCATTCGTCCATCATTCCTAAATGCATATTTCTTGCCTTTGATGGTCTTGAACTCACCAGCATAAATATCGCCGTTGCCTTCTGCATAGTACCAAGCATCCTCCTCATCATTATATTTTTTCGTCATTCAGATACTCAGCAGATACAATCTTGAATCAACCCTTGCTTACCTTAGCGCCATTTTCTACATCATTAAAATATCTCCACTGCTGAGCGTACTTAGCAGAAACAGACTTCTTATTTGCAGAATCACTCTTGCTGGCTACAATATCAACATGGTTATCAGAAGCTCTCTTAACATCAGCAGACCATTCAGCTACCATTGCGCCATACTGGTCATAGCCGTACTTCTTACCATTGATAGTCTTTTCCTTAACCTCTTCAGCACCATCAGATTTTACTTTTTTACCATTAGATTTGAAGTAGAACCAATGGGTCTGATCTTCGTCATCTGTAAATACAGGTGCAATAGCATTATATGGAAAATTGTTACAAGTTAAAACTTAAGGACAATAAAAGAGAACAAAAAGTATTAAAACAAACATTAATAAAAGATTAAACAATTTCCAGCTTTTTTATAAGTACGTAAGTTGCTAAAATATAAAGGGAATGATATAATGTATTGAGGATTTAGGAGAAGAAAATAGTTAAAAACCGGCGTATGAATGAAGAAGGATGGATTTAGAAGGTGTTTATCCGATGAAGAATTTTGAGCAGTATAAACGTATTGTGCGTTTTACTTCTATAATTACACTTGTAGTATGTGAGATGGCAATATATTGGACAGTATGGCTAAGGCATTATAATATTGAAATGGAGATTCCATATAATAGAACTGGAAATTGGATGATTGTAGCTGTCTATTGTTTGATTCTCCTTATTTTCAGTAAAATGTATGGTGGACTTAAGATAGGTTATTTAAAGACTTTTAATATTATTTATTCTCAATTTTTGACAACAATATCTGCCAATGCATTGATTTATCTTCAGATTACTTTATTGATAAAGCACTTCACATCGATTGTTCCCTTGGTATATATGACGGTATTACAATTGCTGGTAATTGTACCTTGGGGGATTATATTTACACGGTTGTATAGATTTCTATACCCTGCAAGAAAAGCGCTTTTAGTATATGGGGAACGGACTGTTGATGGGTTTGTGGGTAAGGCGAATACAAGGAATGATCGTTTTATTATTACTAAAAAGATAGATTATAGAGAGGGGGTCGATGTGGTTGTAAATTGCGCCAAGCAATCGGAAGCAGTTATTTTGTGTGACCTCCCATCAGAAATACGAAATACAATACTGAAATTTTGTTATTCTCAATCAATACGTGTTTATGTTACTCCTAAATTGTCGGATATTATTATCAGAAGTGCAGAGGATTCCCATCTTATTGACAGTCCTTTATTATTATCTCGTAATAATGGGTTCACCTTTGAACAACGATTCTTTAAACGGGCTGTAGACATTGTACTTACATTAGCGTTGCTTTTTGTGTTTTCTCCTATTATGATTGTAACGGCTTTAGCTATAAAACTTTATGACAGAGGACCGGTACTCTTTTTGCAGGAGCGATATACTAAAGGCGAACAGAAGTTTATGATTTACAAATTTCGCAGTATGAAGATTAATTCGGATTCTATTAAGTATGTTCCAACTATGGAGGATGACCCGAGGGTCACCCCGGTGGGGAAGGTCATACGTCAGTTGCGGATTGATGAAATGCCCCAGTTTTTTAATATCTTAAAAGGAGAAATGAGTCTGATAGGTCCAAGAGCGGAAAGTGTCAAACTCACAGATGCTTATGTTCGGGATATACCAGAGTTTAAATATCGTTTGAAGGTGAAAAGCGGGCTGACCGGATATGCTCAGGTACATGGTAAATATAACACGACTCCATATGATAAGTTGAAGCTTGATTTGATGTATATTCAGAATTATTCATGGCTGATGGACATGGAGATAATATTTCTTACAGTCAAGATCCTCTTTATGAAGGACAGTACAGAAGGCTTTACAGAGGAGCAGTGTGCAACACTGGATATAGAGGAAGCAAAGAATGGTACGAAAAAATAAGGCGGTTATAATTACGAGTTCGTCCACTTATGAAAGCAGGGTAAATGCTATCGAGGAGTTTCTTTCTTCAAAAGGGTATAATATCCTGGTATTTGAACCGGAATTTGATCATCATTTGAAGCAAAAAAGATATTACAAAAAGAAGAATCACAGATATATTCCTATGCTGGCATATCAAAAGAATCTTTCTTTAAAACGAGTGTATTCTTTGTACGATTATGCAAAACGAGTATCTCAAATAGCCATCGACGAAGAGCCAGAGGTGCTTTATGTGTTGCTCCCAGCCAATTCTTTAGCGAAGTTTACCTCTGAAGTCAAAAAAAAGTGTGAAGGAATTCTGATTTATGATATTTTAGATATGTGGCCGGAGTCTCTGCCTTTCCGATTGGGAAAGGCATTCTGGCCTTTTTCTGTTTGGAGAAAAATGAGAGACAATAATTTAAAAAAGGCAGATTTGGTAGTAACAGAATGTGGTGTGTTTTCTGAAATGCTTAAGAAAAACTTAGGATATACTCCTCAAACTGTATATTGGCCTAAGGATATAAAAAAGCCAAAGTGGATGAAAGTACCAGATTTAGACCTTATTCATATCTGTTATTTGGGTACAGTTAATCATATTATCGATATAGAAACAATTGTAAGTATTATGGAGCGCTTAAATAGGAAAAAGAAGGTAATATGCCATATAATTGGAAAAGGTGAAAATAAAACGCAATTTATTAGAGCACTGGAGAAAGCGGGAATTGAGGTAATTGATGAGGGAGTAATTTACGATGGGGATGTTAAGGGTAGTATTATTCAACAATGTCATTATGGATTGAATATTATGAAACCTGAGGTGTGTGTGGGATTGACTATGAAGTCAGTTGAATACTTTGCATATGGGCTACCAATTCTTAATAACATATTAGGCGATACCTGGCGCTTAGTGGAAGAGGAGAAAGTCGGATTCAACTGCTATCCATCAATGAATGACGAGCAGATAAATAATATGATTCACTTGGCTGAAGATACTGTCAAGATGCGTGCTCATATAAGACATGTATACGAAGAAAAATTTTCCGTGCCTGCTTTTTATATTCAAATGGAAAAAGCCTGGAGTCAACTGGAAATACAGAGAGGAATTGAAAAATGAATATACTGCATATATCGCCATATCTTCCTTCTCTAGAAACGAATCACGCAGGTGGTGTCTGCATGGGACGTCAAATAGAAACGCTAAGAACATGGAATGAGGTGTATGTCTTAACATTTATTGCGTCGGACTTTGATCAGGTACTTGCCAACAAATTAAAAAAAGATGCAAGATATCATTTTGTGAAATTGTATAAATGGAGCAAAGCATTACATGTTTTATTTGAACCATGGTTTCCAGCATATTTTGCAGCAAGATCTTCATTTCGATTTTCAGCACTGCTTGTTTGGTGTGTGTGGCGTTATCGTATAGATGCTATTCATGGTGAATATGCATCAATGGCACAATATCAGTGGATATGTCGATTATTTCCAAGATTACGTTATTATATGACAGAACATGATGTGACAACGCAATCTTATGAGCGTAGGGCAAAGCAAGAGCAGGGATTGAAAAAAAGATATCTTTCTTATCAGATACGCAGACTATATCATTATGAAAAGATTTACTGTCGCCGTGCTGATGCAGTTATGACATTTAGTCACAAAGATAAAGTGCTTTTGGAAAAACAGTATGGATTATCTGGGATTTATGTGCTCAACCCATATTTTGGAATTGAAGATGGTATGATGGAAGAACCGAAATACCAGGAAAAAGAACGAAACACGCTATGCTTTTTGGGACAGATGGGAAGAGAGGAAAATGCTACAGCGGCAATGAGCTTGATTCGTTTAGGAGAACAGCTAAAAAATGCAGGTTATCTGGTGAATATTTATATTGTTGGAAATAATCCTCCATCTGAGTTAAGACGGTTAGAAAGTGACACGGTTTATATTACTGGATTTGTTGAAGATGTGGACGAGTATGTATTGATGTCTGGTATTGCTGTATTTCCATTAACATTAGGTGCAGGAATTAAGCTGAAAGTTTTGCGAAGCCTAGCTCTTGGAACACCGGTTGTGACAACGAATATAGGAGCAGAAGGAATTGATGAGGAAGGCAATATTCTTTTGCTGGCAAAAACAGAATTAGAGTTTGTACAGACAATAATAGATATTATAAACATGGGAGAGAAGGAATACTGTGAATTATGTAGGAATGGGCAAGAATATGCTAAAACACATTTTGGATGGGAAAGAAGTGAACGGGTTTTAATGCGACTGTATGAAAGTGAGAAGATAGGCGTATGATGGTTTATGTATTTGTTTTTCTTTTTCTGCTAGTATTGTCTGGATGGGAAGTATTTGGAAAGCCCAGCAGAAAAATGCAGAGAAATTTCCTTATTAGCATTGTGCTTCTAATTACCTGCATATCAGCCATACGTTGGGGAGGCCCGGGAGATTTCTTCAATTATAAAAGAATGTATGATAATATGCAGTGGGGGATGGTGCTCCATGGTGGATTTGAAAAGTTTGATACGGAGCCATTGTTTAACCTTCTTTTGATTCTGATAAATCGTGTGAGTGGAGGAAACTTCACTGTTTTACTTTTTGTTCAGGGGCTTCTGGTAAATGGATTATTTGCGTTGTTTATCTGGAAGATGGAAAGTGATAAAGAACAAAGGTATATTTTATTGTTTATGTTTGGAACATGGGCTATGGGGCTGTGGGGAGTATTTGTAGTGCGTCAGACCATAGCTTCAGTAATCTGTCTCTTCAGTATTATATATATAAGAAAGAAAAACGGGGCAGGTTTTTTAGTTTGTCTTTTGGCTGCTATAATGTTCCACAAAGCAGCGCTGGCGTGGATATTGGCCTATCCTATTTATCATATTTCGTTAAGCAGAAGATGGATTCTGGTGATGCTTGTAACATTTACGGTATTTGCAGCATTTATGATTAAGCCATTGTTTTTAATGATAAGCCAGATGGTGGGAGGAGAATTGGGGTACCGTATTTGGGAATATCTTAATGAAGGAAATAGTGCATATGGAGCAAATTATAGCATATTGTTTATGATACTAAAAAGGATGGCAAATTCGGTTCTTATTGTGGGGGTTATGTTTATCCTCTATAATAGATATCGAGGGGATGAGGATTTTCTGGGATGTCTTAATCTGTATTCATTTGGATTTGCAATTACAATAGGAGCTTTATTTACCAGTAATGTCTATGCAAGATTTGCAACTCCGTACTGTATGGTGAGTCTGTACCAATTTGAATATCTGTTTAGAGAAAATAGTGGTAATTGGAAATCTAAGATTATATTTGGAGTATATGGAATCTATGCTTTGTCCAGGTTGATGGTTTATGTGGGCAGTTATGATGCGTATGTGCCATTTTCTACAATATTTGGAATGATAGGATAAAAAGTACAGTTTTTCATAGTATTACGCATAGCTGCTTGGTTGCAAAAGACATGGTAAGATGTTATACTGATTTAGATTTAATTGGCTGGAGGAAAAAGAATGGGTAAGATGATGGCTCGTCTTAACGGTTTTTATTGTTACAGACATTTGTTAAAGCAGTTGGTCCAAAAAGATATAAAGCTGAAGTACAGGAGAAGTTTTTTGGGATATCTGTGGAGTATTTTAAATCCACTTTTGACCATGGCTATTATGGTTGCCGTTTTTTCGAATATATTTAGAGGCGATATTCAGAATTTTCCTGTATATTTAATTGTGGGACAGACCTTATTTAATTTCATGGTAGAGGCTACAAATATGGCCCTGGGTTCGATTACTGAGAATGCAGCATTACTAAAGAAGACATACGTTCCAAAATATATATTTACCATGGCTCGTGTTACGAGTTCACTGGTAAATATGATATTTTCATTGGGAGCCATGCTTGTTGTATTTATTGTCTGCGGAGTAAACTGGAATATTTTTATGCTGTTTATACCAGTGATTATACTTCAGGTATACCTGTTTAGCTTGGGGTTGGGGCTTTTTTTAGCGCAGAGCACTGTTTTTTTCCGAGATATCCGACATCTTTATAGTGCCTTTACCATGGCGTGGATGTATCTTACTCCTATTTTCTATCCTGTAACTATGCTTCCGGATTGGCTGCGGACATCTGTAGTTATGTTTAATCCAATGTATGGATATATTCAACAATTTCGTATGATTGTATTGGATGGGCAAATGCCAGGAGGGAGAATGATTTTAATAGGTTTTGCAGTGGGGCTATTTTGGATGCTGTTGGGCACTTGGTCATTCTTAAAAACACAGAACAAATTTATATTGTATATATAATTGGAGATATAACATGGAAAATAATGAGTATATAATAGAAGTTACGGATGCAACTGTTAGATTTAACATGTCAACGGAGCGATTGGATAATTTAAAGGAATACTTTATCAAGCTTATGAATGGACAGCTTATGTTCCAGGAGTTTTTGGCTTTAAAACAGGTTGATTTAAAGGTGAAAAGGGGAGAGGCGTGGGGTATTATCGGGACAAATGGCTCTGGGAAGTCAACACTCCTAAAGCTTATATGCGGAATACTTAAACCCTATAAAGGATATGTGGCAATCAGGGGCACCATTGCACCTTTGATTGAGTTGGGCGCAGGATTTGACAGTGAACTCACAGCCCGGGAAAATATATTTCTGAATGGGGCCGTATTGGGACATAGCGAACGGTTCATGAAAGAGAAATTTGATGAAATTGTAGATTTTGCAGAGCTGAGAGATTTTTTGGATATGCCTATTAAGAATTATTCATCGGGGATGGCGGCTAGATTGGGGTTTTCGATTGCAACTGTGGTACAGCCAGACATATTTATTGTGGATGAAGTATTATCCGTAGGCGATTATGCATTCCAGCAGAAATGTGAAGCGCGTATGCATGAGATGTTAGAAAAAGGAACAACCTTACTATATGTATCACATTCAATCGAGTCAGTTAGAAGTCTATGTAATAAAGCGCTATGGCTTGATAAAGGGAATGTGAGAATGAATGGTGATGTAATGGAAGTAAGTCAAAGATATATGGAAAGTTTTTAGAGGAAAGGAAGTATAAAATGTTTAATTTGACACGAAAACGCATATTGGTTACTGGAGGAAATGGATTCTTAGGGAGTCACATAATAAATGAACTTAGAAATATTGGAGTTCGAGAGATTATATCACCTTCTAGCAAAGAGTGCGATTTAAGAAAAGAAGAGAATATTATAAGCCTTTTAAAGGACGAGCAGCCTAATGTTGTCATTCATTGTGCAGCAGCCGTTGGAGGTATTGGCGCTAATAGAGATAATCCTGGCAGTTTTTTTTATGAAAACTTAATTATGGGAACACAATTGATGGAGCACTCAAGACTTAATAACGTTGAAAAATTTGTCGCTATAGGAACTATATGCTGTTATCCGAAAATAACTCCCGTACCGTTTAAAGAAGAAGATTTATGGAGTGGATACCCAGATGAAACCACAGGTTACTATGGGTTGGCAAAAAAAATGTTGTTGGTGCAGTCAAAAGCTTATAGAAAGCAATATGGCTTTAATTCAATATTTTTGATGCCAGTAAATATATACGGACCGGGCGATAATTTTATTGGCGAACATGCTCATGTTATACCAGCGTTGGTAAAAAAATTTGTTGATGCGAAAGTAAATAATAGAGAAGAAGTTATTTGTTGGGGAACCGGAACAGCTACGAGAGAATTTATATATGCCGATGATTGCGCGAAGGCAATTGTAATGGCAACTGAAAACTATAATTCAAGTGAACCTGTAAATATAGGAACAGGACAGGAAATGCCCATAAAGAATTTGGCAGAGAAGATTGCTGAATGTGTAGGATATTCCGGTAAAATTGTGTGGGATAGAACAAAACCAGATGGCCAGCCAAGAAGATGTTTGGATGTAACGCGGGCAAAAGAGCAATTCGGATTTGTAGCAACAACAAGTTTTGATGATGGAATAAAGAGAACAGTTGACTGGTATATTAATAATAATTTATAATTGAGGTAAAACAATGCACGTAGTTCTTTTATCTGGAGGTTCTGGAAAAAGGCTTTGGCCATTATCTAATGAACTTAGATCAAAACAGTATGTAAAATGTATTAAAGAAGAAGAAGGAAACAGCATTTGTTCAATGATTCAAAGGGTTTGGAAGCAAATTGGTACAGCGAATTTGGGAACAAAATCCATAATAACAGCTAGTACAGGTCAGGTTGAGATTATTAGAAGTCAATTGGGAAATGTAAATATAGCTGTAGAGCCAGAGAGAAGAGATACATTTCCGGCAGTAGTTTTGTCATGTGCATACATCAAGGATGTTTTAGGCGCAGAAAGTGATGAGCGGGTCTGCTTTATTCCTGTCGATCCATATACGGATAATACATATTTTGAAACATTAAAACATCTTGAGAAAATATCAATTTCAGAAAATGCGGATGTGGTTTTGATGGGAGTTATACCAAATGAGGCATCTACAAAATATGGTTATATAATACCTAAATTGGGTAGTAATGGGCATTACTATGAAGTGGAAAAGTTTAAAGAAAAACCTACATCTAACGAGGCTGAGTTATTAGTACGCAGTAATGCGTTATGGAATTGTGGGGTTTTTTGTGTTTCTATCAAGAAAATTCTTTCTATTGCATCAGAATTTCTACAGGATGTGTCATATAAGAATTTGTATAGTAAGTATTCGCTATTGCCGAATATAAGTTTTGATTATCAGGTAGTAGAAAAGGCAGAAAGAGTATTTGTGGTTCCCTTCAATGGATGTTGGAAGGATTTGGGAACATGGAACTCTCTGTCAGAACAAATGGAAACAGACGGCTTGGGGAATTGTATTTTAGATGATAATGAAAATACTAATGTAATTAATGAATTGGATATACCAGCCGTTGTCTTGGGAACCAAAAATGTAATGGTAGTAGCCTCATTTGATGGTATTTTAGTTGCAGATAAGGAGCATTGCGAAAACTTAAAGGATATTATTAACCCTCTAAAACTTCAACCAAAATATGAAGAGCGGAGATGGGGGACCTTAAAAACATTAGATTTTTCAATTAATGAAGATGGTTTTATGATGTTACGTAAGATTAAAATTTTTGCGGATAAGTCTTCGAGTTATCATTTTCATAAAGAAAGGCAAGAACTTATTGCTGTCATAAGAGGTAGAGGAGAAATTATTATTGAGGGTGTGACCATATCCTTATATCAAGGTGTTTCAATCACAATACCAAGAGGAAAAAAACATGCAATTAAAGCGTATGATGATTTGGAATATATGGAAACGCATGTGGGAAAAAAAATTGGTGATGAAGACATAAACAGAATCACTTTTAATTGGAATGAAATTATAAAATTAGAGAATGGAGATATATAATATGAAAAGAGCATTAATCACAGGGATTACTGGACAGGATGGTTCATACTTATCAGAATTATTATTGGAAAAAGGATATGAAGTTTACGGATTAATGAGAAGAAAAAGTGTAGTGGACTATGGAAATGTGGATTTTATTAAAGACAAAATACATTTTATTTATGCTGATATGACAGACATTGTATCTCTAATTAACGCAATGCGAATTTCTAAGGCAGATGAAGTCTACAATCTAGCTGCGCAGTCTTTTGTTGCAACTAGTTGGGACCAGCCAATTGCAACCGCGGATATAGATGCCATTGGAGTTACCAATATGCTTGAGGCTATTCGGATCGCTAACCCTAAAGGACGTTTTTACCAGGCGTCTACAAGTGAAATGTTCGGTTTGGTTCAGGAGATACCCCAAACTGAAAAAACCCCGTTTTATCCCAGAAGCCCATATGGGGTTGCAAAATTGTATGGACACTGGATTACGAAGAATTATCGAGAGAGTTATGATATGTTTGCATGTAGTGGAATTTTATTTAATCATGAAAGTGAAAGAAGAGGAAAGGAATTCGTTACTAGAAAAATTACAGATGCTGTGGCAAGAATTAAATTAGGTGTAAAAGACTACGTAGAACTTGGAAATATGGATGCCAAAAGAGACTGGGGGCATTCTAAAGATTATGTAAAAGCTATGTGGTTGATGCTACAGCAGGAGACACCTGATGATTTTGTTATAGCAACAAATGAAACTAGAACTGTCCGGGAGTTTGTGGAAACAGCTTTTAAGGTAGCTGGCATATCAATACGCTGGGAAGGAAATGGCGTTAATGAAATCGGCATTAATGAAGAAAATGGAAAAACAGTGGTCCGGGTGAATCCACAGTTTTTCAGACCAGCAGAAGTCGAAATTTTGATTGGAAACCCAGAAAAAGCAGATAAAACTTTGGGGTGGGTTAGGGAAATTTCTTTCTCAGAGCTTGTTACTCGTATGGTTTATAATGATTTAGAATTAGTTAGAAAAGAAATTTCATTAATATAATTTGATTTGCAGGAAGTAACAGGGAGGGAAAAATGTTAAAACAGCTTTTAGAAAAGATTGATTCAGCTAGGATAGTGTCATTCGATATGTTTGATACGCTTATATATCGTATATATGATAATCCAGTTGATTTGTTCGCACATCTTGGGGAGACATGGAAGTGCCCCAATTTTAAAAAGGATAGAATCTCGGCAGAAATGCAGTTGCGTGATGAATATAATAGACAAGGAATTCATGAAGTAACGCTAACAGATATTTATAATAGATTAGGCGATAAGTATCAGACGTTATTTGAACAAGAAAAACAATTAGAAATTATGAGTTGTAGGCAAAATGGTGAAATGAAGGAGGTCTTTGATTACGCTTTAAAAAAGGGAAAAAAGGTAGTTATATCATCAGATATGTATCTTCCTTTAGATGTAATTCAGGAGATGCTAAGGCTATCGGGTTATACGGGATATGATAAGCTGTTTCTGTCATCTGAGACGAAACGTCCAAAATCAACAGGAGAGATGTATGAAGATTTGCTGAATTATGTAGAAGAACCAGCAAATTTAGTTTTGCATGTCGGAGATCATCCATTTACAGATAAAGAAATGGCGGAAAAGAAAGGTCTATCTGCTTTTTTATATATGCCATTTAAAGAAAAGGGAGGAAAATTGCATTCGTCCTCTTATTTTGCTGTTTTAAATAAATACGATAATAAATCTGTTTTATTCTCCCTTATGCGTGGATTAATAGGCTCAAAATCATATGAGTTAGAAAAGAAATCTTATTGGTATCAATTTGGATATAAATATGCAGGGATAATAGCATACTCATATATGCAATGGCTTCATGAAGAGATTGCTAAAAATAAAATAGAGCATGTTTTTTTTATGCTACGAGACGGATATATATTTAAAAAAGTATTTGAAGTGTTGTTTACAGATATTTATACGGAAGAAATTTTGGGTTCAAGAAGATTATTTATGTTTGCAGGGGCAGAAAGGGCAGAGGATATTGATTTAATGTTGTTACCATCCAATAGCAAGGAACTATATCTTATAAGAGGGTTAACATACAAAAATCTTTTTTCCCGTCTTGAGCTGGACAGTGAAATATTAGCAGAAAAGTATAAGGAGGCATTTCCTGAACAGAACGAGTTTATTAATTCATATGAAGATGTCATAAAAGTACAAGATTTCTTTTTGAAGAATGGCGATATTTTATTGGAATATGGTAAGAAAGAGCGGGAAGCTATTATTAGATATTTTGATAATATAGGTCTCTTCGATGAGAAATGTGGAATAGTAGATTTGGGATGGAAGGGAAGTATGCTGAAGGGTATTGAACGGTTGTGTTCTATATCTGGAAAAAAAGCAGATTTGGTTGGATACTATTTGGGAACACATAAGCATATAGAGGGGAAATTCGCTGAAGATGCTTATATAATCAGCCAAGGTAAGGCGGATCAATTTCCTGAAAAGGCTTTAAATGACTCATATGTTGTAAATATATTAGAGTTGATGTTCTCTGCCCCGCATCCTAGCATTATGAAAATTGGTGAGGATGCTGATGAATATTATCCTATTTATCAGCATGTAATTGAAGAGGAACAGAAACGTATTGATACAAGCCGCTTTATTTTGAAGGGGGTACTTGAATTTGTTAAGGATATTGATGCTGTTTTAAAACAGTTGCCAATTAAAATTCCAAAGGAGGCTGCATGCGCACCCTTAGAATATTTTGCATCAAGGATTAGTAAATATGATGAAATGCAATTACAAACGATATCCTTTTTTCCGGGAGTAGGGAGCGATACCACATGTTTTCCTATTAGTAAGCACACATTTATGAATATGGGAATTGTAAACCCTTGGCCCGGAGATGAATCGGCGGAATCTGAGCTTGTTTTGCGTATACAGAAAGCAGCTCAAAATGTGGGGATTGGTTGTACTATTTTGGATAGCTTTGGTTGTGTGCTGGATAATAAAACGCAACAAAAAACGCCTAATATTGTTGATTCGGATATGCTGGATTTTGTGTTGACTACTCATTATGAAAGTCATAAAAGTGTTGATGCATTTTATTATCATGCCCTTTGGAATCCACCAGAAATCCCACTAAATTTAGAGTATTATACAAATTTTGTGACAAATAATTATCTGTCCAATGATGACTTTTTAATATATGACTCAGGCGGAATGAGGAACCATCTTCAGTCAATATTGATGAACAAGCCGAGAAATATTAAAGGAGCATCTATTTTAACAGGTTCCTTTCCGGCAAGTGAGATGCTAGAACCGAACCTTCATGATCCGAAGATGTTTTATTGTGGAATGAACTGGGAAAAGGTAGTACATAACAGTAATCGTCATGAAGGGTTATTTAAGCTGCTAGATAAAACTGGAAAAGTAAAATTCTTTGGACCTGATGTGGTGAAGGCTTGGGGGGGACTTAAACCATGGGAAGGATATGAATGCTATCAATATTCAATACCGTTTGATGGATTCTCCATATTGAAAGAAATAAATGAATGCGGAATTTGCTTAGTCATATCTTCTGACATTCATAGGCGTGCGGGAGCGGTTACAAATCGGGCATACGAGGCATGTGCGGCGGGAGCTGTAATTATATCAGATGAGAACGAGTATATGAGGGAGTATTTTTCGGGTGCTGCATTATTCATTAATTATAATAAAAATAACCCTCAAGATACGTATAAGCAAATTATGGAGAAGTACCAATGGATTGTTTCTCATCCTAATCAAGCGTTAGATTTGGCAAGAAAGGCTCAAATGGTATTTAAGGAGCATTTCGGCCTTGAAAAACAGCTTATGAATATTGTGAAACGTCATCCATTACGGTTTGCTTCTATAGCATCCGATTTATTTGCAAGAGATGATGATAAAACGGTTCTAGTAACTTATGTTTTAAATAGTCAGAATCTTGAGGATGCAAAGAGTAGTTTAAATAAGATAATAAAAAATATTCATAATCAGTATTATAAAGAAATTATTTTGGCGATTGCAGTGGATTGGGGATGTGCAAAAGAAATAGAAGTATATTTAAAAGATAAGTTAGCATGTGTAAAAATAGAGGCAATGGAGTTATTTGATAAAAAAGGATCAAGAAAGATTACGGACGGACAAGCTATTCGATACCTACAGAAGCGCATCCCTCATGACTATTTTATGAATACTAATGCATCCGAGTCTTGGTATTATGACCATATAACTACATTAGTGCGGGCTATCGAAGACGAAGAATCGTTAGGGGCATATTCTGGAAGACTTCTAGATTCAGGTAATGGTTTTCCGGCCCCTGAACGCTTTGATGTTTATACTAAAGCTGAGCTGGCGTCTATGAATGATATAAATGCATTTGACTTGCCTGGACATTTTCTGTTTGTTTCAGCAGCCCATGCATTAGTACCTGATTATATGTTTGACTGCTTGGACGGATTGGAACAATATGCATATGCAAACTTAATTGCTGTCAAATATAATAAGAAGTTGTCCTTTTCTAGACGTATTTCAATTATTAAAAAGTTCGATAGCAATGATAAGAGATACTCCGTGGTCCCATCAGAAATGCAGATTCGCCTTATACAAGATGCAGTACGATTTGAGTTGAAAGAAGATGCCAATGCAGTTTGTATAGGAAATTCAGGTGGGGGAATAAGTGATGTGGGATGTGTAAAGGATATTATTATTGACATACCAGTTAAATGGTGGCTACGATTAAGATATTATAAAATCAGAGCGAGGATGGCAGGATTTGATTCTAAGATTGGACGAGCGTATTTGTCCAAGTACAATAGATTGTATCAGACTGTTCGAACGTCTAAATGGTAATCATATTTTAGAAAAAGTTATATGTTTGGGAATAACGCTATTTTAATATTTTTCGTTGTTATTGTATTGGAGAAAGAATTTTAATATAAAGCCTGCAAAGAAAAAGTTAATAGTAAATTGACGATTTAAGGTAAAAAGATTTACGCAGATTTTATAATACTAAAATAGACCACCGGTTATCACTTGTTTGCTCCAGCTGTCATGTACACAAAGCAGGGTTTGCCCTGCATCTGTTTTTTATCCATAAATAGATTTACTAGGTCATCTGGCTTTGGTTTGATGAGAACATCCATGACTTGGAACAAAGTCTATGAAGGGTGGATGAGCCACGTTTGAAAGTAGGGACGCTCTTTTTCTCATAATCACCTGATTCATTGACTCCTTGGTTTACACCAACAAAGGCAGTAATAGCACCTCTGTGGGTAAAATGGGTAACATCACCGATTTCAGCCATAAGCTGAGGTCCAAGGGAAGGACCAACGCCCTTCATGGACATATCAACCGATTATTCGGGAAGTTTGGTAGCCGTTTCATTCATTAAAACACGGAGCTGTTAAACAGTCTACGAAGCGATGTTCAGCTGCTGGATGATAAGTTTCGTCAGTTTGTCCGGTGGAAGCACGGAAACGAGTTCCTTTGCGGCTCCATAGATTTCCTCAGCTTTGGCTTTGCTGGAGTAGTACTTCTCCGGGCACACCACTGATAATTGTGGTCAACGAAAGCGTTTAAGGACATCCTGCGCACACAGTCCACATGCCAGTAGGTAGCGGCGAAATCCACCCACTTCTGGCATCCATCTTCACGGGGTGGGGTGTCGAAATACGTGTTGACACCAGGATGTGTCTGGTTGAGGGTTCCAATCAGGTTAATCTTCGCTGAACTGTTGATTTATGGTTTTTAATTGACTGCGTAATTCATCCATAAAGACTATACTGTCTTAAAGCCTGCCAGCTGTCAAGAACATATCGGGGTATTTTTACAGCATCGGCTTTATCGGACTTTACCTTACGGAGGGAGTTATCCGAAAAATCCGTGATGAGTTTTGGATTGACGGTACCAACAAACAAACCAGCCTGTGTGAACGCACGGGCTAAAGGTTCATAGTATCGCCCGGTATGCCCCATAATAATGTGGGAATCACCATCAAAGGACTGAAGCAGTTGGATGAAGGATTGTATCTCACTGTTGGAATGGTGCAGGACGAAAGGTTTTAAAACCATCTCGCCATAAGGGCGGAGAATGTCAACTATACTTTTGCCTTTTGAAATATCAATACCGATTGAGTTCATAGATAAGTCACTCCTTCTGGATAATAATTGCAATGAGTCTGTGCCAGTTTTACTTATTGCCCATTCCATCTATTGTGGTATGACACGAACATGCCAGAGGCAGCTCTAGCTGCATAAAACGAATGCTGCGAATGAGGAGCTGGTTACCAGTCTACAATACGGACACATAGCTCAAGTAGAAAAGTCGATATACCCGCTGCTCCTTACATTCTAACATCTTAAGTAACAAGATGGATAAAGACCTGACTGGCTGTCAGGTACGATAACCATAAATATATATTAGTAGTAGATTGGAGGAAGAATTGGAGATTAAACAATCGATAAAAAAATACTATGATAGGTTTTCTTTGAGAAAAAAGGTTATTAATATAAATGAACGCTCTGTATTTTTAGAAAAAAAAATTTTGGAGCTTTTGGAAGAAAATAATAGTAGAAAATTAGAAATTGAAAAATTATTTAATGACAATAACGACAAGAAATTACAAATAGAAAGATTACTAAATGAATCAAACGATTTAAAATGCTGGTCAATGCAGATGTTTCATGAATATTATGGATTAATAGATTCTAATAGAACGAGTATTGCATCCCTTCTTAGAACTTTAATTTTAAAATACTATGAAGGGAAAACGCTTGATACTGAAAAAAAGGATGTAATTGATTGGCTTACAAGAAATAATGTTAGAATGTATCCTTATGATTTTTGTGATGAGTATTCACCAGAAGGTATAGAAATTTATTGGGATAATGAAGGATGGAGATACGTTTTGTATAGCGATAAGCCAATGTATTTTCCTAAAACCTACTCTGATGAACATATTAAAGCGTACTACTCATTTTTAGTTATGGAACAGGATAAAAGGTCACCGCATTGTTACTTTATCGATCAGCTTGAACTTAACAAAGAGACTGTGTTTATAGATGCAGGAGCTGCAGAAGGACTTATAGGACTTTCTGTAGTTGAACAGGTAAAAAGTTTGTATTTGATAGAATGTGATAATCTTTGGATTGAACCTCTTCAAAGAACTTTTAGGCCATATAGTAATGTGTACATTGTAGATAAAATGGTAGGCAATAGTAATACAGATAGCATGATAACTTTGAATTCGATTATAACGGGCAAAGAACGGGTAATAATAAAGGCAGACGTTGAAGGGGCTGAGCATGATTTACTAAAGGGACTTGATAATGTATATTTAAAATCAGGGAGTGCTCTTATCCTTTGTGCGTATCATAATCAATCTGATGAGAAAACGATATGTAGTATATTTGCTAAACAAGGAATATCACATGAAATATCAAATGGGTTTGTTATACCTTTACTTGGAGAGTATGAGGAACCATATTTACGTAGGGCATTAGTCAGGTGTATAATAGAGAAAGATATAGAATTTAAATATCCATGATAGTAATATGTTACTGAGACTTTGGAGGAAGTAGTAATGAAGGTAATCGAACCAAATCAAAGAAGATTTGCTCTTGCAGTTGCCAGTGTATTATGTGTTGCTATATTCAGTGTTATAGTAGGACAGGCACTTTGGTCAGATATAATTACCTTTGAAAAAAATGGAGATAACCTAAAACAGTGTTTTCCTGCTATGCTAAAGGTAATGGAGTACCTAAAATCTGGTGTGTTATGGGGCGTTGATACAGGGACTTTTAATGGGGCAACAGAGTTCTTCAATAGATCTAATATGCCTAATATGTACCTTCCTATGATTTTTTTTGGATTTTTATCAAGTTATATACCAGATAGAATGAGTTATCTTTTACTCTATATAGTGCAGATGTTTATCTGTTCCTATTTTTCTGTTAGGTTGGCCCAAAGATTCTTTTATTTGGATAAAAAGAGAGCCTGTTTATTTACATGTTCTATTGTTGTAATAGCTTTGTATGAAAGTTGGTATTTAAGTCATTATTTTGTAGCTACATTGTTATGCCCTGCTTTATATACAGGTTTGAGCACTTTAGAGGAGCGAAGGAAATGTTTTTGTGTTTTGTATGCATTTTCGTATGTTTTATGTTTTACTAGTACAGCATTGCTTAAATATCAGTGATTAAATTACTAATGGTATCCCGGCA
>ERZ1106950.1173-NODE-1173-length-18548-cov-3.518521_pt1 | contig 18548 bp, 11 predicted proteins | sample MGYA00403675_ERZ1106950 | MGnify/ENA primary metagenome ERZ1106950 (study PRJEB35170, sample SAMEA104062410) | human gut metagenome | biome: human gut; feature: human-associated habitat; material: faeces | place: Denmark | collected 2012-06-13 ... | reverse complement strand
CTCTCCCCATACAGAAGGAGGTTGACGATAAAACGTCCATAGGTTCTCCTTCGTGGAGGGAGACCAGAGTGGATGGAGAGAAAGCCGGAAGTTCGGCCCCGGAAACACCGGGTATATTCTTATAGCGGCCCTGTAATTCAGCTGAGGATTACAGGGCTTTTCCATTCGACAAAAAATGACATAAATTTTTCGTTTTCTGCAAATTGCAGAAGTGGTCAGTATAAGTGTGCGTCTGTCTGTTGGCAGGCGCCTCTTTTTAGATTCAGGGAAGAAGATCCTCTTCCCAGTCGGCGTATACGCTGCCGGTCCCCGCCTTCGATTTTGATTTTCGCTTCAATCAAAAAATCAAGATCGGAGGATTATCATGAGAGAAATCAATCTGCGGGAATTTTACCCGGAAATATATAAAGAAGACTATGTTGTTTCACTGCCGGACGAGATTGTGGAAGTTCTGATGGAATTCAGACGGGGAGATACTGCTTACCGAATCCGTACATACCGGTACAAAGCATATTTTTCTCTGGATTGTGGTGACAACATTGAAAGGGAGATGCGTTACCATGTTCCTTCTGTACAGGAGATCATAGAGCGGAATATGGAAGAAGAAAAGCTCTATGCAGCACTTGATCAGCTTACTGAAAAACAGAGGAAGAGAGTGTATGCACATTACATTCTTGGTATAAAGCAGTCAGACATTGCAAAAATGGAGGGAACTTCGGTAAGTACAGTCCATGAAAGTATCAAAAGAGGACTTCGGCGGCTGGAAAAAATTATGAAAAAAAGTTTGTAAAAAACCCGAAAACAAACCCTGTATTTGTACTGAATAATAGGAGGATAGCCTGTATGGAAATGCCTGACAGTGGACGGATTGTTCAAAGGAAGATCTTCTGACCGTAAGGGCGGTATTCCCGGCTTCCCCGGCGCACCTTGACAACTTCATATACGGTACCATGGGTACGTTACCTGTGCCCTGAGCGAAGACAGAGCGTCGCGAAGAAAGACAGTCCACCGGGAGGTGATGGCAGCAGGACTGTCCGAGCGGGCTACGTGATCTGTCGATCCGGCTGTGGCACGCCGGACGCGGTGACAGGCACAGAGGATAATGATACTTTCTCACGATCCCTCACAGACTGGAAGGGAAGTTCCTGCAGTGCGCGCAAGCTCCGGCAAAGCGGCGGCACAGGCGGGGCTATGATGCGGCGGGCCGACCGCAGCCTGTGGTATCCCTGCTGTCAGGGGGCGTGGCAAAAGTGACAGAGTTTTTGGAGAAGAATATAAGACAGCTGTGCAGCAGGAAATGGATCAATAGAACCAGATATTCTGCACAGCTGTCTTTTCCTTATATATGGAAGGAGGAGTTAATGGCAGGAGACAATAAGATCGGAGAGATTTCCGGGTTCCAGTTAAGGATCAATGATTCTACGGTGCTGGTAAGATTCAGCAGAAATGCAGATCAGGATGTCAGGACAAAGGTGCGTGATATCCTGACAGAAGCATATGAGGAACGGTTTCAGCAGGGAATCTCCGCTTATGCAAAGTCGCTATGAAACTTACAGAATTGCGCTTGCTTTGTTGGAACCGCGCATTGAAGCGGCGTGCTTTTCGCGGTATAATCAGTGTGTCGGGAGAGAGATTTTCCGGCAGGAACCTTGAAAACCGAAAAGAGATCAGGCAACGCAATTCCGTACAAATGAGATAATGTACGGAGGTAGCGTTATGAAATTACAACGGGTTATTTGTCTTTACAGAGTATCTACAAAGAAACAGGTAGACAAGAACGAGAATGACATTCCGATGCAGAAGACAGCGTGCTGGGATTTTGCCAGCAGCAAGCCGGACTGGACGATCGTAAAAGAGTATTCGGAGAAAGGAATCTCCGGATACAAGGTGTCAGCCGATGACAGGGATGCGATCCAGGAATTAAAGGAGGCAGCCCTGAATGACGAGTTTGACATCCTGCTTGTGTTCATGTTTGACCGGATCGGCAGGATCGATGACGAGACGCCTTTCGTGGTGGAGTGGTTCGCAAAGCACGGGATACAGGTCTGGAGCGTCATGGAAGGACAGCAGAGGTTTGACAGCCATGTGGACAAGCTGATGAATTACCTTCGGTTCTGGCAGGCGTCAGGGGAAAGCGAAAAGACTTCCATGAGGATCAGGAGCAAGATGCAGCAGATGATAGAAGACGGATTGTATACAGGAGGTCCAGTAAAGTATGGATACCACCTCTCGGACAGCGGGCTGGTAAACCGCAAAGGGATCCCGATCAAAAAGCTGGATATCGATGCAGTTGAGAGCGAAGTTATCCATATGATGGACAGCATGACGATCCATAAAGGCTACGGTTCCCACAGGCTTTCCAGATATCTTAATGAGAATGGGTATCGGACGCATACAGGCGCCAGGTTTACGAGTACCATCGTCAACCGCATCTTAAAGGACCGTTTCTACTGCGGCTATCTGGATGACGGAACATCCACAGAGGCATTGCAGGCGCTGCGGATCCGCAGTGATGAAACCTATGCACAGATCCTGGAGATCCTGGAACAGCGGAACAATGCGAATGAAGAGAAACGCCATATCGCCTTACGGACGAAAGGTCAGGCAATGCTCTCCGGCAATATTTTCTGTGCACACTGCGGCGGACGTCTGACGACGATCCGGTATCGGGATCATTATACAAGAGCGGACGGCTCCGAGTATTCCGTGGATCAGATTAAATATTCGTGCTATCATAAAAGCCGTAAGCTCTGCAAGTGCGACGGTCAGACTACATATCAGGCGGACCGGGTGGATGAGATCATCCGCCAGATCATCCGTCAGATATTCAGCTGTATGAGCGGAGTGCCGGAAGAAGAAAAATTACAGGCTTTGTTGAAACGGCAGATAGCAGGAAATAAGGCGAGACAGACACAGCTTGAGCATGACCTTGGAAAGAGCAGGGAGCAGCTGACAAAGCTGCAGCTCGAGATCGCGAAGACGCTGACAGGTGAAAGTGTGTATTCACCGGAAGATCTGACGCAGGTTCTGCGGACTGTGAAAGAGAACATTGCAAACGGCGAACAGGAGCTTGCGAACCTTAAAGAGGAAGAGGCGCAGAAGAAACAGGGCATCGATCTGATCACACCTGCTTATAATCAGTTCAAGTCATGGGCGGAAGAATTTGACACTGCAACACTGGAGCAGAAAAAGATGATCGCGTGCTACCTGTTCAAGCGGATTGAAGTCGGCAGAGGATACCAGATATCCGTAGAGCTGAATATGACATATCAGCAGTTCTGTACAGAATGGAATAACGGAGATTTCTGGAAGACGACTGCTGCGGTCTGAACAGTGAGAACTCCAAAGATACTTTTAACCGACATAACCCGGTATGTAATCGTAATTATATCCCCCACGGGAACATTCGAGGCGAAAACGCTGGACACGTTTTCCGGTATGTGACCGCCTCGCGTGGTAGAGCATTCGGCTGTTAACCGAAGTGTCGTTGGTTCAAGTCCAACAGGGGGAGCTATTAGACCGTAAACATTTTGTTTGCGGTTTTTTTATGTCTAAAAAAACACTTTTCCTTAGTACCAGAGTCAAAAAAGTACATGAAATGAATAGAAATGCTTATGGAATGACGAAGAAAAGGCTTATATACTAAAAAATAATGATTGCCATTATGAGAAAGGAGAAAAGGTTTATGAAAAGAAAGAGGCATCAATTAATGTCTATGGCGGTAATATTCGCGATGTTATTGGGACTTGTTTCAGCCATGATTCCAAATCAGTATGCAAAGGCAGCTGAAAACAAACAGAGGACAATCTATTTGTCAGATTTAGAATGGGAATCTGCAACGAAGGGATCGGAAGATAATGAAATTCAGAAGGATTTGAATTTTGGAAATTCAGAAATAAAATTATTAAAAGCAGGTGAGGAGACTGTTTTTGATAAAGGAATCGGAACACATGCTACGTCTGATATTGTTTATAATATCAAAGGGAAAGGATATACAAAATTTGAGGCATGGGCAGGTGTAGACAGGCATGCTTTAGCAGATTATGAAAATAGTAAAAATAATGAAGGAAGAGAAGAAGGAATCATCGAGCAGTTTAGTGTTTTGATTGATGGCACAGAAGCAGAAAATTCAGGCGAGATGAATCCTTCTATGGATGCATTTCATTTTGAAGTTGAGATTCCGGAAAATGCAGAGAGATTAACACTTCATTGTACGGCGGGTAGTCAGACGTGGTCGGACTGGGCTGATTGGGCGGATGCAAAATTCTATCAGAAATATCCGGATCCATCAAATGCAGCGTTGGCATCTAAGGGAGCAACAGCAAAAGCAGTTGTTACTGAAACAGGAGAAACATATGATGCTGCACAGTTTGGAGGAAATACGGATTCGTCTGTTCAGATTGATAAAATCAATGATGGTGTAAAAGATAACTGTAATGGTGGTGGATATTTTGACTTTGGAAGTGATGCCAAACGTCAGTCTATTTACGTAGAATATGATTTGCAGCAATCGTATGAAATTTCCAGTATTGATATGTGGAGATATTGGCTGGATAGTCGGACTTATTCTGCTACTACAATTGTAGTGTCAGATGATCCGGAATTTGCAAAGGAGAACAGCACTGTAATTTATAATTCTGATACTGAGAATGTACATGGATGGGGCACAGGCACAGATGAAAAATATCAGGAAACTTCAGCGGGACATTCTTTCACAGTTCCAGAGGGAACTACAGCTCGGTATGTAAGAGTATATACATATGGTGTAGAGAATGGTGGAAATACAAATCATATTGTAGAACTGGAAGTAAATGTCTTTATTTGGCCGGGAGATGTAGAGATTCCGGAACCGGAAAAAGAAAATCCGTTTAAGAACGCAGAAGCTCCTCTGAATCTGGAAGGACCGGGGACAGATGATCAAGTGGTACATCCGGATGTGGTAGTATTTGATGAACCTTGGAATGGATATCAATTCTGGATGGGGTATACACCAAATAAGACGGGAACTTCTTATTATGAAAATCCTTGTATCGCAGCATCAAACGATGAAGTGAATTGGGAAGTGCCGGAAGGACTGGTCAATCCGATCCAACCGAGATTTGACAGTGATCAGCAAAATGAAAATGAGCACAATTGTGATACAGATCTTTTATATGATAAGGTCAATGATCGTTTGATCCTATATTGGGAGTGGGCACAGGACGAAGCTGTAGGTGGTAAAAGTCATTGCTCAGAAATTCGTTATCGCGTGTCTTATGACGGTGTAAATTGGGGAACTCCAATCGAAGGAGAACGTGAAGTAGAGACTGGCGACGAGGCATATGGTGTAGCGCTGCGGACCGAAGGAGAACGTTATTCCGATCTTTCCCCTACATTTGTATATGATGAAAATGAACAAGTTTACAAAATGTGGGCAAATGATGCAGGAAATGGAGGATATAACAATCCAACAAAGAAAACCTGGTACCTGCAGTCTGAAAATCCACTTACTTTTAGTGAGGAAGTAAGCAAAGATGCACAGGGAAGAACTTATGTTGAGAATTTCCTTGCTGCAGATGAGAACGGATTGCAGATGCTGCCGTGGCATCTGGATATACAATGGATTCCTGAAATGGAAGAATATTGGGCAGTCATTCAGGCGTTTCCACAGACAGGAAATCCGGACAATTCTTCTACAAGATTATCCAAATCAGCGGATGGAATCCACTGGACACCGGTAGTTATGGAAAATGGAAGAAGTAAAGCAATTTTGCAGCCGGGGGCAGACGGAACGTGGGATGACGGACAGATTTATCGTGCTACATTTCGCTATGAACCTGCAGAAAATGGAGCAAAAAATGGCGGAACATTCCATATCTGGTATTCTGCATTGAGCAAGAAACCGAATCAGATCTGGAAGATTGGATATACAAGCGCAAATTATCAAGATGCAATGGAATATCTTACAGGTCAGAGACCAGACTTAGGCGCTCCGGAGATCAGAAGAATCCAGATTGATAATGAACATCCGCTTTTAATCATGCCATTGTACGGAAAATCTTATGATGCGGCAACAGATACAGCTGTTTTAGACTGGGGAGATACCCTTGTTGAACGCTGGGCAGCTGTACCGGAAGATTTAAAAGAAAATGCAATTATTGAATTGCATTTAGGCGGAAAAATCGGACTGCATGAGAATGATTCACATACAGCAAAAGCATTTTATGAAAATCAGTTAAAAATTGCAGAAGAAAATAATATACCGGTTATGATCGTCGTTGCAACAGCAGGTCAGCAGAATTATTATACCGGTGTTGCAAATCTCGGAGCAGACTGGATGGATGAAATGTTCAAAAAATACAGTTGCTTAAAAGGATTGATGAGCACTGAAAATTATTGGACAGATTGGGGAAAAGTTGCAAGAGAAAGTGCAGATTATCTGAGAGTTGCACATGAAAACGGCGGATATTATATCTGGAGCGAACATCAGGAACAGGTAATCGAGGGTGTACTTGGAACAGAAGTATTTCACAATGCGCTGGAAGCCTACGGAGACAGTTTCATTTTTACATGGAAAAATACACCGGCAGGAACCAATTCCAATGCAGGAACAGCAAGTTATATGCAGGGACTCTGGCTTACAGGAATGATTGACCAGTGGGGCGGACTTGCAGACACATGGAAATGGTATGAGAAACGTTTTGGAAAATTATTTGCCGGAAATCAGAGCTATATTTCAGGTGGGGAAGAGGCCCGGCCGGTAGCGACAGAACCGGAAGCACTTCTGGGAATCGAGATGATGAGTATTTATACAAATGGTGGATGTGTCTATAATTTTGAGCATCCTGCTTATGTATATGGATCTTACAATCAAAATTCACCGGCATATGAGAATGTCATTGCAGAATTTATGCGCTATGCAATTGCAAATCCGGCGCCGACAAAAGAAGAAGTTCTGGCAGACACAAACGTCGTATTTTACGGTCGATTGAGTCAGTTGAAAAATCAAGGGAACTTATTGCAGCAGGGCATCAACTGGGAAGATGCTACACTGCCTACGCAGATTACCGGAAGATACGGTTTGATTCCGGCAGTTCCGAAAGCAGTTGAAGAAAGTTATGTAAACGCGGCATTTGCAGAAAAAACAATCGTTAATGAGAATTCTCAGGAACTGCAGAAAGCCCGGAAAAAGGAATTTTTTGAAAGTAAGTATCCAGAAACTTATACAGGAAATGGATTTGCACAGAAGGTAAAAGATACCTGGTATTTGTATAACAGCAATGTGAATGTAGATAAAGAGCAGAATGCGAAAATTCCATTGGCAGGAGACAAGAAACTGGATGTCACAATGACACCGCATACCTATGCTATGGTAAAAGAAAATGCAAATGAGATTCAGGTAAACTTGAACAATTACCGGGTAGACAAAGATTCTATTTGGGAAAAATATGGCGAGGCAGGCGGACCAAATGCAGAACGCTGGGATACGGATCACAACACAAAATTACAGGATTGGGTACGTGATACATATATTCCGAATCCGGCAGATGATACATTCCGAACAACGACATTTAAACTTACAAATGTTTCTTCTGAGCCGACAGTAACAGTGACGAAGGCATTGGAAAATCAATATGAAGAACCGACAGTGACTTATAATAAAGAGAAACAAACTGCACTGGTTACTGTGAAGAGTAACGGATATGTTAACTTTACTATAAATCTGGAAGAGAAGATTAAGAGTGAGTATCTTTCTGATCGGGAGTGGACGGAGCAGTCTTGTGGTGCACCATCAGATTATCCGGAAGGAACTGCCAAAGATACCAACATCGATGGTAGAACTTTGACACTTTTAGTTGATGGAGAAGAAACGACATTTGAAAAAGGTCTCGGAGTGCATGCACCTTCATCTGTTACCTATAACATTGCAGGAGAAGGATATAAAACATTCCAGGCATATGCAGGTGTAGATTACAGTAAATTAGACGATTATGCAGGCGGTGAGGCACAGATCGGAGACTTTATCGTAAAAATAGATGGCCGTATCGTTGCACAGAGTGGAGCAATGAACCCATCTATGGATGCATACTATTTCAATGTAACGATTCCGGAAGGGGCAGAAACTCTGACACTGGAGACAACAATCGGTGAAGCCCAAGACTGGGCTGATTGGGGAAACTGGGCGGACGCAAAACTGACTACGGAAGAGAGAGAACCGGTTCCGGCAACAGATGTGGAACTGACAGTACCGAGAGTGTCTTATGAAGAAGGTACAACTATCAAAGTTGGAAGAAAGGCAGTATTACAGACAAAGATTGTTCCAAGTGATACTACAGATACAATTGTATCCTTTGCATCTGATAATGAGGAGATTGCAGTAGTGGATGAAGAGGGAGTCGTGACCGGAGTCAGCGCCGGAACAGCTGTAATTACAGCAACGACTACCAATGGAGTAGAAGGAACGATAGAAATTCATGTACTTCCAAAACAAGAGGCAGGGGCGCTGCGTCATGAGATCAATGCTGAGAATCCACTGTATCTGGAAAATTATTATTGGAGTGATGATTTCGCAGATAAAAATGGTGTAAGCGGAAATGTTTCTCAGGAGGAACGTGCAGACAGCCCGGTTATGCTTTGGGAGACGGTTCCGGATTCTTTGAAGGAAAATACAGTAATCTTATTGATTGCAGAGAGAAGTCTGAACAATACAGATGAGATTAAACAATGGATCAAAGACAATGTAGAATTGTGTAATGCAAATGGAATCCCATGTGCAGTGCAGGCAGTTAACGGCGAGACCAAGATGTCTGATCCGATTTCGATTGAGTTCTATGAAGAACTGGCGAAAAACAATGAGATGTTAGTGGGATACAATGGAGCAGAATTATACAACAGATTCAATGGTTCAGCCGGAGAATACATGGTAGATCTGATTCAGATGTGTGTAGAGAACGGATTGTATATGATGTGGACAGACACCAATATATTTGGTGAAAACGGAGTGCTTGTAGATTGGTTCCAGACAATTCCGGAACTGTCTGCTGTAATGCGTGCAAACAAAGAGCACATCGTTATGATGTACAAAGAGTCTTACGGACAGCCGAATACAGATGCATTGTATCTTGGAATGTGGCTGACAGAATATTGCGGTAACTGGGGAATCGCCTCAGACTGGTGGCACTGGCAGTTGGATAACAATGGAGCATTGTTTGATGCTGCATCAGATGGAGATGCTTGGAAACAATGTCTTACATGGCCGGAGGCAATGTATACACAGGATATGTTAAGAGCAGTGAGTCAGGGAGCAACCTGCTTTAAGTCAGAGGCACAGTGGTATTCTAATGCAACAAAAGGAATGAGAACACCGGGATATCAGTATTCGATTCTTCCGTTTTTGGAAAAGCTGGCAAATGGAGAATATAAGATTCCAACGAAAGAAGAAGTGACAGAGCGTACAAAGGCGATCGTAGTAGGACGTAAGAACTGGCATGGGTTTAATTACAATACCGAATTATCCCAGTTGTATCCAAGCACTGCAAAATATGGAATTGTTCCATTTGTACCGGAAAATTGTCCGGAAGAGGCATTGGAAGGATTTGATCTTGTAATCAGAGAGGATCTTGGAAACGATGGATTGAAAGCTGCTTTGGATGAGATCTATACGAGTGATAAAACGACAGGAACAGCGTGGACGGAAACATTTGGAGATACATATTACTTTATGAATTCTTCAGAAGACAAAGATGTGACACAAAATTCTGTCATTACGCCAAAGGTAAATTCCAGCACATCACTGGAAATCACAGCAGGACCGCATACCTATGGTGTGATAAAAGAAGGAAAAGATACGATTTCACTTTCTATGGGAAATTATCGAATTGATAAGACAGAACTTTGGACCGATCCGAAGTATGCAGGCGGATTCACTGATATGGACTGCTACGAGTATGTATGGGAAATGTGCGAAAGAATGAAAACAGATACAAACCATGACAAAGACTTGAGAACAACGACTGTAAAAGTGGTTTGTGACGAAAAACCAGTGATTACATTTGCAAAAGATAACGAGTATACCAGACCTTATCAGTATGAAGAGGCATGGGATGAAACGAGTGGAACTTATACATTGACCCTTCAGCATAACGGAATCGTGGATGTAGAGATCCAGACAAAGAACTCTGACGGAGAGAAACCGGAAGGTGGAGAGAAACCGGAAGGCGGAGAGAAACCGGAAGGCGGAGAGAAACCAGAAGGTGGAGAGAAACCGGAAAGCGGAGACAAGCCGAATGGTGGAAACAAACCGAATGATAATAACAAACCGAGTACAAGCGGAACACCTACGACCGGAGATACAAGTCCGATTCTTATGATGGGAATGGCAGTTGTTCTTTCAGGAGGATTCGTTGTATTTGCAAAAAGAAGAAAGAAACGATAAAAGCAGACAAAGAGGTGCAATATGAAACAGGTAACAGCAGTATTGATCGGTGCAGGATTAAGAGGCGGATATGTGTATTCCGAATATGCGCTGGAACACCCGGAGGAATTCCGGGTGGTTGCAGTGGCGGAACCGGACGAAACAAGGCGCAGAGAATTTGCACAAAAACATCAGATACCGGAAACGATGCAGTTTGAAAGCTATGAGGAATTATTAGAGCAGGAAAAGCTGGCAGATTGTGCAATGGTCTGTACTCAGGATAAGATGCATTATGAGCCGGTAATCAAAGCATTGGAAAAAGGATATCATGTACTTTGCGAAAAACCGATGTCGCCGAATAAGCAGGAAATTATGGAAATGGGTGCCATGGCTGAAAAATATGACCGGATATTATCTATCTGTCATGTATTACGGTACTCTCCGTTCTTCACAAAGATTAAGAGTTTGCTTGAGGACGGAAAAATAGGCAGACTGATGAGTATTCAACAGATAGAAGAAGTAGGATACTGGCATCATGCCCATAGCTTTGTGCGTGGAAATTGGAGAAATGCAGAAGAATCCAGCCCGATGATTCTCCAAAAGTGTTGCCATGATATGGATATTTTGTTATGGTTAGTAGGAAGTCATTGTAAGCGAATCAGTTCTTTTGGCGAACGGACTTTCTTCCGAGAAGAGAATGCGCCGGAACATGCGCCGGCATATTGTCTGGATGGCTGTCCGGACAGAGACACCTGTCCGTATTATGCGCCGAAGTTTTATCTGGAACATGAAAAAGCGGTGGAAGACGGACTGATTTATGCAGTGACAAATGATATTTCCCCGCAGAACGTAACGAAGGTATTAAAGACAAGTCCTTATGGAAGATGTGTATTTCACTGTGACAATACGGTAGTCGATCATCAGGTAGTGAATCTGGAATTTGAAAATCAGGTTCATGTTTCTTTTGCAATGTGTGCATTTACAAAACAGTGTACAAGAGAAATCAATCTGATGGGAACCACCGGGCAGATTCGTGGAAATATGGAAACAGGGCGGATTGAAGTGTTGGATTTTGTAAGCGGAACGGTAGAGAACATTCAATTGCATACACCGGCAAAGGGGCATAGTGGAAGTGATACGGCTATGATGAAAGAGTTTGTAAGAACCGTTGCAGGCGAGATGCCGGTGAAAACAAGCGCAGCGATTTCTGTTGAAAGTCATTTGATCGCATTGGCAGCAGAAGAGGCAAGAGTCAGCGGACAGGTAATTGATATGAATACATACAAGATGTGAGACATTTCCGGGGATGCTGCAAATGGAATAGGGCGGTTTAGATGGAGAAAAAGATGGGCAATAAGAGTAGGCGAATAGGGCAGGTGTGTCTGGTATTGTTATTGACGGTGCTGACACTGTCTGCCTGTACAAGAGAAGCGGAAGAGGAAAAAATAGAAATTACACTGATGCATGGCTGGGGCGGAACACCGGAAACCCATAAGACCATGCAGACAATCTACGAGGATTTTTCAAAAAAGAATCCAGATATTACGCTTAAATGTATCGCCTATTCTGACAGCAGTATTGTCGTAGAGCAGGCAAATGATATGCTGGCCGTCGGAGAGATGCCGGATATTATCAGTACCAATGGATTATCCTATTATGTGGATCATGCGGTAAAACGTGGAATGGCGATGGATTTGATGCCACAGATTGAGCAGGATGAAGAATTAAAAAACATGATTCCGCCGTCTGTGTATGAAAGCTGGGAAACGGAACAGGGCAGTTTGTATACGGTGCCGGATGCTCTGGAAGTAGCAGGTTACTGGTATAATGAAAACTATCTGAAGGCAGCCGGAATTATGGATGAGAACGGCAATGTAGAGACTCCGGATACGTGGGGATCGTTTTTTAACATGCTGCATCAGCTGGACACATGGGTAAAGGAAACGGGACAGGATATCTCGGTATGCAGTCTGGATCAGCTTCAGTTGGTAGAGTTTTTGTTCCCGGCACGTCTTGCAAGTGCAGACGAACGGGGGATGGAACTGGTACAAGGGCAGTCCGGAAACTTTGAGCCGGAGATTTTAAGTCCGGTAATGAAAGATATGGAGACATTGTCACTGGTTTCAAAACATGTGGATAATATTGAAAATGCAAGACAGGACTTTTTCAGCGGAAAGAGTATTTTGTATTTTAACGGAATCTGGGAATGCAACGAACGGCAGGATCAGATAGCGGCAGAGGAGATATCTTATAGTGCATATCCTTATGGAGAAGCAGAAAAACTGGCGTATGTATCGGCATCTTCGGGATATGTGTTTAAGGCACAGAAAGATGAGAAAAGGGAAGAGGCAGTCATCCGGTTTTTGAAATATATGTTAAGCACAGATGTGCAGGAGAAACTGGCTGTAAAAACGGGACAGATGCCGGTAAATCCCAATATCAATACTGCGAGGGTGAAGGAAGAGAATCCTCTTTTGGCAGAAGCGATGGATAAGGTATATGAAGCTCCGGTTCAGATTCGGATGATCCGCTCGGTATGGAATGAAAATCAAGTAAATGTTGTAGATAAATATATCCGGGAAAATCGATATTCCGAAACGGATATACAGTCTATGGCGGAAGAACTGAACCAGAACCGGTAAATGGAATATAAGGTGAAATTTTGAAAAATGTGTTTTTTTACAAAAAACAGGCAAAACCTGAAAAAAGTAAAAAAAACACATTTTTCTTTTGTAAAAAAGTAAAAAATACGCAAGAACGGAGATGGTTATTTTATTCAAAATCGAGATTCCGGTGAGTAAAATAAAAGCATGAAAGGTCAGAAGGAGGTTCTATTATGAAAAAGAAAAAAATACTGGCATTACTTTTAATGACATCTATGACAGCATCTATGATACTTGGCGGATGTGGTGGTTCCGGAGAGGAAAAAAAGGAAGAAACGGATTCGGAATTATCGACAGTCACATTTGTACATGGATACTACCATGATGAGTCAGAGTGGCCGGCAGCAGCAGAGATGCGTGCAATTTATGAAGAGTTTGCAGAGGCACACAAAGATGAATTTAATTTTGTGATCAAAGCAGACGAGACTGGAGCAGAAGGAATTTATAATACTGCATTAAATGATCTGAGCAGTGGTGAATTTTATGACATTGCAGACTTCGGAGGATGGGATATCGTTCCGGTAGCCAGTGAGTCTGACGCAATCTTGGATTTGAAACCATATCTTGATGAAGACGCTGAATTCAAAGCTGGTGTAGGCGTATGTTATGACCAGAATGAGGCAGATGGTAAGATTTATTCTGTAAGAGAGCAGATCGAAGGCGTAGGTTTCTGGTATAATGCAGCGCTGTTTGAAAAGGCAGGAGCAGCAACTCCGGATCAGTGGCAGACATGGGATGATTTCAATACAGCAGTGGACAAACTGGTGGCAGCAGGAATCATGCCGTTTGGTCTGAATGCAGGATGGCCGACCAATATTCTGACAGCAGGATATTCTCAGAGAAGTGAAGCATCCAGAGCATTTTATAAAGAAGGAAAAACAGTAGAGAATTTTGACAATGATACATTCAAAGAAACACTTGCATTTATGCAGGATAAGGTTCTGAAAAAGATTGATTCCGCGAACTTTGGACCTGGCGGAGATGATGATGAACAGTACAGAACAGATTTCTTTGACGGAAAAACAGCAATGCTCTTTAACGGTGTATGGGATGCAGGCGGAGCAGTTGATTGTGCAGCAGGAATTGAGAACATCAAACCGGCAGTATTCCCGACAGACGAGGCTGGTAAAAAAGCCGCACTGTTATCCGGCGGTACAGGTTATGTAGTTTCAAACAAACTGGACGAAGCACAGACAGAAGCATGTATTGAATTTATTAAATATATGACAAGTCCGGAAATTGCGTCCCGCATTATTGAAAAGGGAATTGGAATGGCACCAAGTACAGCGGTTGATTATGCATCTTTGTTAGATAAAGTAGAAACTGACGATGCAAAACTTTTGGTAGAGGCTTGTCAGTTATGCCAGGAAGCAGATTATCAGGCACTGGGTCTTGGAAATACATTTGGTGATGCAGAAGGCGAAATTCAGGGAAAATATGCAGGTCTGATGGACGGAACAAAAACTCCGGAAGATGTTGTAAAAGAGTTGAATGATTTTCTTGCAGCAGCTGAATAAATAGCAGAGAAAAGTAAAGCAGTACATAGGGCGGGAGTTATCCGGGATAACTCCCGCCCGTTTCAAAGGAGGAGACAGGTTGAGTCATAAAAAGAAATTTTTCACAAAGAAAACCGGATTTATTTTAGCCTTTTTAACGCCGGGGATTTTACTGTTTTTAATTATTTATGCCTATCCGTTGATCAATATTTTTGTAACTTCATTTTGTAAATGGAATTATAAAAATTTTACAAGCCCTGAGTTTTTAGGATGGGATCATATGTTTGATAACTATATCAAAATGTTTACGCTGGATGCGAATTTTAGGGTTGCGCTTATCAACACCATTAAGTGGGTGGCACTGACCATGCTCGTACAGATTCCGTTTACGGTGCTGGTTGCACTTGTGCTTGCAAAGAAACCAAGAGGGTGGAGATTTACAAGAAATATGTTTATCATTCCGAATATTATTTCTACAGCGGCAATCGGATTGATTTTTTTGAATATTTACAATCCATCGAGAGGTATTGTAACGGAAATTTGCAACTTGATCAAACCGGGATCTAACGTGAGTGTATTGGCAAATGGGACGTATGCGTTCTGGGGAGTTACCTTTGCGTTTATATTATTTGGAGGTTCTTCGTGTCTGTTGCTTTTGACGCAGATTTTTTCAATTGATCAGGGGATTTATGAGGCGGCAAAGATAGATGGGGCATCTCCCTGGCAGATAGACAGAAGGATTGTACTTCCCTTGATGCGTCCTATGATCGGAACTGTGGCAGTTATGGCGGCAAACTACGGGCTGCTCCTCTATAATGAAATTGCACTTATTACAGGAGGCGGACCGGATAATGCAACATTCAGTTTGAGTTATTATATTTACAGAACTGCACTGGGAAGTACAAAATTGAACTTTGCCAGAGGAAATACAGCCGGTGTGATTCAGTTTATACTGGGAATTGTTCTGGTAGGCTTTATTAATAAAGCATTTCGGACAAATGAAGCAGACTAGAAGGAGGAAGACAATGAAGAGGAAAGGGCTTGGAAGCAAAATTTTTACATATGTTGTAATGGCATTTGTTTTGTTTATTTCACTGTATCCGATTTTGTGGGTATTTATTTCATCATTTAAAGAGACTCCGGGGGGATTGGGGCTGCCGAAAGAGTGGGTATTTGACGGTTATATTACCATTTTTACCAAACTCAATATCGGTCAATATTTTTTGAATAGTATTATCATTACTGTTGTATCAACTGCCATTAGTGTAATCATTGTGGCGATGTCGGCTTATGTATCAGCCAGATTGGAGTTTAAAGGTAAAGGGCTGGTTACCGCAATGTTTGCCACAACACTCTTTATTCCATCCATTTCAATCAGTTTTCCGATTTATCGGCTGCTGGGCGATCTGAATCTCAAAGATACGAGAATCGGAGTTATTTTTATTTATTCGGGATTGGGAATTGCGGTTACTTATTTCATCATTCGGAGTTATTTTTTGAGTATTCCGAAGGAAATGGAAGAGGCGGCAAGGATGGATGGCTGCGGTTATACAGGAACCTTTTTTAGGATTATCGTTCCGATTGCGAGACCGGGGCTGGCAACAGCGGCAATCATGGTATTTTTAAATAACTGGAATGAGTTCTATTTTGCATCTCTGTTATTGAAGAGCAAGGAAAAAATGACGATTCCGGCGCTTTTGGGACAGTTTACAACAGCCTATTCAAAGAATCTGAATGGAATGTTTTCTGCAATTATTGTAGCAGTTGTACCGACGATCATCATTTTCTGTCTGTTGTCAGAGACGTTTGTAAAATCACTGACTGCAGGGGCGGTAAAGGGATAAAGAAAGAGAGGATAAAGTATGGGATATCAGGAATATATGGAAGAACGAGCGAAAAGAACCGAGTGGTTTCTGGATGCAAGATTCGGAATGTTTATTCATTGGGGATTGTATGCGATTCCGGGAAGAGGAGAATGGATCCAGAGCTATGAAGAGACTCCGAAAAAGGATTATGAAACTTATTTTGAAGAATGGAATCCGGACCGGTATGACCCGAAGGAGTGGGCAAGAATTGCGAAGCAGGCAGGCATGAAGTATGCAGTGCTTACAACAAAACATCACGAAGGATTCTGTCTCTTTGACAGTGCATATACAGAATTTAAGAGTACCAATACACCTTACGGAAGAGATTTGGTCAGAGAATTTGTGGATGCATTTCGCGCAGAAGGAATTCGGGTGGGATTCTATTATTCGCTGCTGGACTGGCATCATGAAGATTATCCGGCGTATGGGGATATGTATCATCCGGAACGGAATAACGAGGCATTGAAGGGAAAACAGCATGATTTTAATGTATACCTGGATTATATGCACAATCAGGTAAGAGAGCTTTTGACCAACTATGGAAAGATCGATATTATCTGGTTTGACTTTTCTTATGAAGGACATTTTGGCAAGGACTGGCGTGGCGAGGAATTGATCAAGATGGTAAGAGAACTTCAGCCGGGAATCATTATCAATGGCAGACTGGAGGCAAACGGAGAAGATTACGGAACCGTAATGACAGATGAACCGAGTATTTATTCCGGCGATTTTGCATGTCCGGAGATGATTATTCCGCCATACGGACTGAAAACACCGAATGGAGTGCAGATTCCATGGGAAGCATGTTTTACCTTAAACAATAACTGGGGATATACACCAAATGATAAACACTACAAGACGGCATCACAGATTATCAAAAAACTGGTCGAGTGTACCAGTAAAAACGGAAATATGATCATCAATATTTCTCCGACTGCAAAGGGTGAGATTCCGAGACAGCAGAAAGAAATTCTGAGAGAGGTCGGAGAGTGGATGCATGAAAATTCCGAAAGTATTTACGGATGTGGTGCGTCAGGGTTTGAAAAACCGGAGTGGGGGCGTTATACTAGGAAAGGAAATAAGTTATATGCCCATGTGACAGAAGAGGTGATCGGAGCAATCGCACTTCCGGGTGTGAATGGAATGGTGGAAAAGGCAAGGCGTCTGTCTGACGGATATGAGATGCTTTTGCTGACGCCTTGGGTAGCGAAAGAATTTCCGGGCTATGCTTTTGTAAATTATGGAACACCGGAATGTTTTTCTTTTTCGGTAGAGGAAAAAACAGATACGGTGATTGAACTTACTTTAAAAAAATAAACATTGAGCAGGAAAACAGACATGAAAAAGGAAAAAGGACGATACTCGCTTAGAATGCGAATGATGATTATGAATCTGGCAATTGCATTTACTTCGATTCTGATATGTGGAGTCTTATTTGTCATGTCTGTAAGTCAGCTTTTCGGAAAATATGCGAATAAAGATGTGGATTTTATGCTGACTGAGGTGAGTGATAATTTAAAAGGAAAGATTAGTTTTCCGAGGGGAATTATCTATCGTATCCGAAGTTCGGAAATGCTTATGGAATACCTGGACGCGGACGATGAACAAGCGTCGGAACAGGAGAAACAGGCAATCCTGAACGAGCTGGAAGAAAAGGTATTTATCGAGGATGAGGCAAATTTATCCGGTGGAAATGAGCCGGTGGTAGAGGCGGTTTCTTTGATTACGGAAAAGGGAACGTTCTATACGGATTTTTATTATGCGCTTACCTATGTGGATGTGGAACATTATAATAAGATTTTCGGAAACGTTTATAAAGATTTTAAAGATGCCGGGGATCGGGATTCCTATTGTGTTATAGAGGATCAGGAGATTTATTTTATCTATGCGCTCTATAACGATGATATGTCACGATGCGGAAATGTCCTTTTTCAGTTAAATGCAGATGCAATCAAAAAGACCATGGAAGATCTGAAGATTTATACAGAATCTTTTTGGAAACTTTATCATGAGGATGAGGTGATTCTGGGAGAACCGGAAGAAGAAATGCAGAATATTTCTTTACAGGGAAGTTTTCATTACGAACCGTATACAAAAAAATACGAGGGAAAATCTTACCGACTCTATGAGA
>ERZ1106950.1157-NODE-1157-length-18888-cov-6.580205_pt1 | contig 18888 bp, 18 predicted proteins | sample MGYA00403675_ERZ1106950 | MGnify/ENA primary metagenome ERZ1106950 (study PRJEB35170, sample SAMEA104062410) | human gut metagenome | biome: human gut; feature: human-associated habitat; material: faeces | place: Denmark | collected 2012-06-13 ... | reverse complement strand
TTATTCCCCAGCCTTTAACTTCTCTATCGCAGCCTTGGCCGCGTTCTGCTCCGCCGCCCAAACCGCCGCAGGCGGTTTGGGGCCCCCGTTTCTCTCCATCTGTCCGGGCGGAGTGAATCCGCCCGGCATCAAGATTTTGCTCCGCAAAATGCTTGACGCCGCTGACGCGGCGGCTCGCTTCCGCTCGCAAAAGAGGCGGAGCGGCCGGTTATTCCCCAGCCTTTAACTTCTCTATCGCAGCCTTGGCCGCGTTCTGCTCCGCCTCTTTTTTGCTGCGGCCGCGGCCCTGGCCGATGGGAATGCCGTTGAGATCCACCTCCACCGAGAAGATCTTGGCGTGATCAGGGCCCTCGGCGCCGATGAGCTGGTAGCCCAGCACCTGGCCGCTCTCCCGCTGCACCAGCTCCTGAAGGGCGGTCTTGTAATCGCGGCTGGCGCTCTTCTCCGCCTCCCGGTCCAGGATGAACTTCTGGATGAGCTTCCGGGCCGAGCCGATGCCGCCGTCCAGGTACACGGCGGCCAGCACCGCCTCCACCGCGTCGGCGATGATGGAGGGCCGCTCCCGGCCGCCGCCGGCCTCCTCCCCCTTGCCCAGCTTCAGGTAGGCGCCCAGCTCCAGGCACTGGGCCACTTCCACCAGGCTGCCCTCACACACCAGGGCCGCCCGGGTGCGGGTCAGATCCCCTTCCGGCAGGTCGGGGTGGGTGCGGAACAGATAGTCGGCCACGACCATACCAAGCACAGAGTCCCCCAGGAATTCCAGCCGCTCATTGCTCTGTAGCCCCTTGGCCTTGTTCTCGTTGGCGTAGGAGCTGTGGGTGAGGGCGTTTTCCAGAAGGGCCCGGTTGGTAAACCGGTAACCCAGCTTTTCTTCCAATGCCTCCATGGCCGATCCTCCCTTTCAAAGCCGGAGCCCCGCCGGGAGGCGGGGCTCCTGTCTCTTTGGTTTCTTCAGTCCTCCAGCTTGGACTTGAGGTAGCGGACCAGATCCGCCACGGTGGAGATACCGGACAGATCCTCCTCGTCCATGTCCTCCAGGCCAAACTCCTCTTCCACGGCCATGGTCATCTCCACGATGTCCAGGGAGTCGGCCCCCAGATCCTCAAACGAGGTGTCCATGGTAATGCTGTCCACGTCCACGCCGAACTGTTCGGACAGCAGGGCGGCGAGCTTCTCGAAAATCATGTTCATCTACTCCTGTCGCTTCCGTCGTTCCCGACGGTGTCATTGCACTATGATAATAGGCAAGTTTCTCCCGCCTGTCAATAGGAAAGTCAAAATTTTCCCATTTACTCACTGCGCAGGCGCATGTGGTCGATATTTTCGGTGATGTCCTCAATAATGCCGGAGGCCGCGAAGCTCTGGGCCTGGCGGATGGCGTTCTTGATGGCGAAGGCGTCGGAGGAGCCGTGGGCCTTGATGACGGGCTTGGAGATGCCGATGAGGGGGGTGCCGCCCACCTCCCCGGCGTCCATCATCTTCTTGAAGTCCCGCAGGCCGCCGGAAACCAGCACCGCCGCCAGCTTGGTGAGCAGGTTCTTCTTGAACATGGCCTTGAGCTGCTTGGCCATGAAGCCGCCGGTGCCCTCCATGGTCTTGAGGAAGATGTTGCCGGAGTAGCCGTCGGACACGATCACATCCACCTCGCCGTACACCGCCTCCCGGGCCTCCACGTTGCCCACGAAGTGGATGCGCCCGGCCTTGCCCGCCTCGGTGAGCAGGGCGTGGGCCTCCCGCTGGAGGTCGGTGCCCTTGGAGGGCTCGGCGCCGATGTTTAGCAGGCCCACCTTGGGCTCGGGGCGCTTGAGCACCCGCTCGGCGTAATAGGAGCCCATGAAGGCGAACTGGAGCAGATACTCCGGCGTACCCTCCGCCGTGGCGCCGCAGTCGATGAGCACCGCGCCGCCGCCGCCGGTGGGCACCACCGGGGCCATGGCCGCCCGGCGGATGCCCCGGATGCGCTTGACCATCAGCGTGGCCGCCGACAGCAGCGCCCCCGTGCTGCCCGCGGAGACAAAGGCCGCCCCGTCCCCGTTCTTCAGCAGGTTCAGGCCCACGGTCAGGGAGGAGTCCTTCTTCTCCTTAAAGGCGGTGGCCGGGTTGTCGCACATCTCCACCACCTCGGAGGCGTGGACAATCTCCAGCCCCGGGGGCAGTTCGCCGATGCCGTCCTCCTTGAGCACCTTGAGGATGTCCTCCCCCCGGCCCACCAGAATGACTTCCACGCCCAGCTCCCGCACCGCAGCGAGGGCGCCCCGCACGTTGGAGACGGGCGCGTTGTCGCCGCCCATGGCGTCTACGATGATCTTCATATGTTCTCCTCCACTTTCTCTGTTCATTCCTGGATAAACGGCAGCAGCGGGCGGGCACCCGGCGGGGCGGGCCACCACAAGGGGCGCCCCTCCGTGTTGGGGCCGCCCGGTATTCCTGTTGGGGTGGCCTTTATGGCCGCCCGTTCTTTCCAATCCCCAGGGTGCCGGAGCGGGAATGCCCACGGCAGAGGGCGGATATGGGCATCCACCCCTACGGACGTGTGCCCGGCGGGGCGGGCGACCACAAGGGTCGCCCCTACGCGTTTGGGCCGCCCGGCGTTCCTGTAGGGGGCGATGCCCTCATCGCCCCGCCCCATCGTCTTGCCGCAGAGGCCGGGGCTCGTCCGTAAGGCCCAGAAGATAGTCGGCGCTGATGTTGTAGTGCTCACACAAAAGGGCAAGCTTGGCAAGTGTTGTGGCACCACGGCCATTTTCCATTTCGCCAATTTGGTTTGGTTTGACACCAAGAAAATCCGCCAAGGATTTTTGTGTCTCCTTGTGATGGTTCCGAATCTTTCGCAACCGAAGTCCAAATAATTCGTTATGGTACATAATACCCTCTTGACACCCCCAATAAAACCGTGTATATTTTAGTCACGGTTTTATTGGAGGTGTTATCATGAATGACTTCCTACAGCAGCTCTTAGAACATGAGCTGGATAACAGGCACTTGGATTTCCGTCAGGCCCCCGGCTATCAAGAGCGGCTGGAGCGCATCAGCGCCTGCCACGACCAGATCCGCTCCTCCCTCGGGCTGGATTTTCTCGACCGTCTCAACGATCTGGAGGGCGAAATGTCCGATTATGAGCGGCTGGCCTGCTTCCGGCACGGCTTCCGTCTGGCCGGGCGTCTCCTCATGGAACTTCTGCCTTGAGCTGCGGGCGGATGTGGGCATCTGCCCCTACGGGCGTGCGCGGCGGGGCGGACGTCCACAAGAGGCGCCCCCATGCGTTTGGGCCGCCCAGCGTTCCTGTAGGGGCGGCCTTTATGGCCGCCCGTTCTGTCCGATCCCCAGGGTGTCGGTGCGGGAACCCCGCGGTAGCGGGCGGATGTGGGCATCCGCCCCTACGGACGTGTGCCCGGCGGGGCGGACGTCCACAAGGGGCGCCCCCATGCGTTTGGGCCGTCCGGCGTTCCTGTAAGGGCGGCCTTTATGGCCGCCCTACCGCCAGTCCAGCCCGTCCAGAATCTCCAGGGCCCGCTTGGACAGCTCGGCATTTTTATTCCGCTTGTTCCCCATGAAACCTGGGTTCCATGGGGGCCCCATTTTTCTCCCTCGGCGGAAGTGAATTCCGCCTGCGGCAAGGTTTTGCCTCCCGGCAAAACGCTTGACGCGCCTTCCGGCGCGGCTCGCTTCCGCTCGCAGGGCAAGCGGTGCCGCCCTACCGCCAGTCCAGCCCGTCCAGAAGCTCCAAGGCCCGCTTGGACAGTTCGGCATTTTTATTCCGCTTGCCCTTGACGCGGTAGCCCAGGGGCGGGATGATGCCGAAGTTGACGTTCATGGGCTGGAAGTCGGTGACGCTCTCGTTGCTGACATAGCGCGCCAGGGCGCCGACGGCGGTCTCCTGGGGGAAGTCCACGGGGGGCCTCCCCTCCAGCCGCCGGGCCAGCTCCACGGCGACCAGGAAGCCGGAGGCGGTGGACTCCACGTACCCCTCCACGCCGGTGATCTGCCCGGCGAAGCAGACGCGGGGCTCCTTCTTCACCCGGTAATAGCGGTCCAACAGCCGGGGGGAGTCCAGATAGGTGTTGCGGTGCATGACGCCGTAGCGCACGAACTCGGCGTTCCTGAGGGCGGGGATCATGGAGAACACCCGCCTCTGCTCCGGCCATTTCAGGTGGGTCTGGAAGCCCACCAGGTTGTAGATGGTGCCGTCGGCGTTGTCCCGGCGGAGCTGCACCACGGCGAAGGGCTCCTTTCCGGTCTTGGGATCGTTCAGGCCACGGGGCTTGAGGGGGCCGTAGCACAGGGTCTGCTTCCCCCGGCGGGCCATGACCTCCACGGGCATACAGCCCTCGAACACATGCTTGTCCTCAAAGCCGTGAACCTCCGCCTCCTGGGCGGCGCACAGCTCGGCCCAGAAGGCGTCGTACTCCTCCTCCGTCATGGGGCAGTTGATGTAGTCCGGGGTCCCCCTGTCGTAGCGGGAGGCGAAGAAGGCGTTCTCCATGTCCACGCTCTCGAAGGTGACCAGGGGGGCCGCCGCGTCGTAGAAATTGAGGGTGCGGCTCTCGGGGAAGAAGGCCCGGATGGCCTCCGCCAGCGGGTCGGAGGTCAGGGGGCCGGAGGCCACGATCACGTTCCCCGACTCCGGGATTTGGGTGACCTCCCCCTCCTCCACGGTGATGAGGGGGTGGGAGCGGAGCTTCTCCGTCACCGCACGGGCGAACCCGTGGCGGTCCACCCCCAGGGCGCCCCCCGCCTCCACCCGGTGGGCGTCGGCGCAGGTCAGGATCAGGGAGTCCATGCGGCGCAGCTCCTCCTTGAGCAGGCCCACCGCGTTCTCCAACTGATCCGAGCGCAGGGAGTTGGAGCACACCAGCTCCCCGAACCACTCGGTATGGTGGGCGGGGGTCATTTTGGCGGGCTTCATCTCCCGCAGGGTGACGGGGACGCCCCGCCGGGCGAGCTGCCACGTGGCCTCCGAGCCCGCCAGGCCCGCGCCGATTACAATAACTGGTTCCATGGGTTCCTCCTTGTGTGGGACTCAGCGGATGAAGTGGGTGCGCAGAGGCTCCTCCCGCTCCGGCAGGCCGTACTTCTCCCGGCCCAGGGCGATGCTCTTGACCAGGAAGGCCATATTCCGGGCCAGGGTGCGCATGGTCTGGAGGCCCTCGGCGTCCTGAGCGGCCTCGCCGGGCAGGCGGCCGTGGATGCTGTTCCAGTACTGGCTGGAGGCCACCGGCATGCCGCTGATGGTAAAGAATTTGTTCAGCTCGTCAAAGGTGGAGGACAGGCCGCCCCGCCGGGCCGCCGCCACGGCGGCCCCCACCTTCATGGTCTTGTCAAAGGGGGTGGAGTAAAACAGCCGGGTCAGCAGGGCCACCAGGGTGGCGTTGGCCGAGGCGTAGTACACCGGGCTGCCCACCACCAGCCCGTCGCAGGCCTCCAGGTTGGGGGCCAGCTCGTTCACCAGATCGTCGAACACGCACCGGCCCAGCTCGGCGCACTTGCCGCAGGCGATACACCCCCGGATCGCCCGGTTTCCCACCTGCACCCGCTCGGTCTCCAGACCCTCGGCGGCAAACACGGCCTCCATCTCGTCCAGGGCGGCGGCGGTATTGCCGTTGGGCCGGGGACTTCCGTTGAGCAGCAGAATCTTCATGCCAACACGCTCCTTTTCCAAATTACACGCCCATACACCACCCCACCAGGGCGATGATTGCCAGGTGGGCGGGATAGAAGGCGTAAAAGAACCACTTGGGAATCCGGATGCCGGAGTGGGTGCGGCAGAGGATCAGCGGCAGGGCCAGCAGGCCGAAGATCGTCCAGTTGACGGCGTGGCCGCCCACCACTAGGGCCAGAGGGTCCTCCAGGGAGCCGCCCCACAGGGCGGGAATCCAGAACAGGGTATACAGCCCCGCCAGCAGGGCGGGCTTGTTCCGGCAGAAGTAGAAGATCAGCATCAGAATGACGCCGTTGTAGTTGTAGTCAAAGCTTCCGAAGGCCAGCACCAGAACCCCCAGCACGAAGAGCCACCAGCGCCGGGTGGTCAGCCCCCACATGGCCAGCAGGCTGAGGAAGAGGGTGAAGAAGATGTTCCAGTTGGTCAGGTTGCCCAGGATGTCGTCGGCGTTGAAGGCCAGAATCCAGAAGGGCTGGGACACCACGGCGAAGATCGCCAGCCGCCCTAGGTAGCGCCTGATGTCGTGGGTGTAGAGCAGGCCCACCGTCAGGCAGTAGCAGAACAGTGGGAAGGCCAGCCGGCCGATCCACCGGAACACGGGGATCTCCGGGAAAAAGGCCCCGCCGATGTGATCCACCAGCATGGCGGCGATGGCGACCAGCTTGAGCAGGTCGGTGTCCAGGTTGGTGCGCAGCTTTCTCTCTTGGGGTTCCATGATCTCATTCCTCCGGTATTTCAACTGAGTCTGCCGTCAGGGGGAATCCCTGACGGCTTCCACCGGTGGAAGCGGGCCTCAGGCCTCGCTCTTGGTCTTGGCCGCGGCTTTTTTCGCCGCCGGTTTCTTTGCCGCCGTCTTCTTGGGAGCGGCGGTTTTCTTGGCGGCCGCCGTCTTCGCGGCCGGCTTTTTGGCGGCGGTCTTTTTGGCCGCCGCCTTTTGGGCGGGCTTCTTCTCCTCCTCGGGAGGGGCGCCCTCCGCCGGGCTCTCCGCGGAGGCGGCCTTTTTCTTGTAGCCCCGCTGATCCTCGGGTAGGAAGTTGGGGCACTCCGGGTTGATGCAGAAGGGCTTCTTGAACCCCCGGCCCGACTTCTTGAACAGGGTGTGGCCGCACTCGGGGCAGGTCTCCTTCACCGGCACGTCCCAGGTCATGAAGTCGCACCGCTTGGCCTCGTCCTTGTTGGAGTTGTTCTCGCAGCCGTAGTAGGCGTATCCCCGCTTGGAGGTCTTTTTGAGGATCTTGCCGCCGCACTTGGGGCACTTGCCGGGCATCTCGATGACGATGGGCTGGGTGTGGTCGCACTCCGGCCAGCCGGGGCAGGCCAGGAAGCGGCCGAACCGGCCGGACTTATACACCAGATTGCGCCCGCACTTGGGGCAGATCACGTCGGACACCTCGTCGGGCACCTTGATGCGCTCGCCGTCCAGATCCGCCTCGGCCTTCTGGAGCTCCTGCTCAAAGTCGCCGTAGAAGTCGCCCAGCAGGCTCTTCCAGTCCACCTTGCCGGTCTCCACCTCGTCCAGCCGCTCCTCCATGGTGGCGGTGAAGGCGGTGTCCACGATGTCGGTGAATTTGTCCTTCATCAGGCCGGTGACGACCTCTCCCAGGGGGGTGGGGCGGAGGTTCCTGCCCTCCTTCACCACGTACTCCCGGTCCAGGATGGTGGAGATGGTGGGGGCGTAGGTGGAGGGGCGGCCGATGCCCTTCTCCTCCAGGGCCTTGATCAGCGTGGCCTCAGTGTAGCGGCTGGGGGGCTGGGTGAAGTGCTGGTCGGGCTTGAGGGCCTCCAGCTTCAGGGCCTCCCCCTCCTTCAGATCGGGCAGGGGGGACTGGAACGCCTCCTCCTCCTCGTCCTTCCCCTCCACGTACACGGCGGTGTAGCCGGAGAACTTGAGGGCCGAGTGGGTGGCCCGGAAGGTGTATCCCGCGGAGGCCACCTCGATGGACACGCTGTCGTACACGGCGGAGGCCATCTGGCAGGCCAGGAAGCGGCTCCAGATGAGCTTATAGAGCTTATACTGCTCGGCGGTGAGGGACTTTTTGATGTCCTCCGGGGTCAGGTTCACGTTGGAGGGCCGGATGGCCTCGTGGGCGTCCTGGGCGCCGGATTTGGTCTTGTAGACCCGGGCCTTGCCGGGGTAGTAGTCCGCGCCGTAGCGGGAGAGGATGAATTCCTTCGCGGCGGCGGTGGCCTCGTCGGACAGGCGGAGGGAGTCGGTACGCATATAGGTGATGAGACCCACGGTGCCCTCCCCCTCGATGTCCACGCCCTCATAGAGCTGCTGGGCGATGGACATGGTCCGCCGGGGGGTCATGTTGAGCTTGCGGCTGGCCTCCTGCTGGAGGGTGGAGGTGATGAAGGGGGGCGCAGGGTTGCGCTGCTTGTCCTGGCGCTTGACGCCGGTGACGGCGAAGGGGGCGTTCTTCACCGCCTCCATGACGGCGTTGACCTCCGCCTCGCTGTTCAGCTCCACCTTCTTCTCCCGGCCGTAGAAGCTGGCCTTGAACTGCCCCAGGTTGGGGGCGATGCGGGAGAGATCAGCGTCCAGGGACCAGTACTCCTGGGGGACAAAGGCCTTGATGTCGGCCTCCCGCTCACACACCAGCCGGGTAGCCACCGACTGCACCCGCCCGGCGGACAGGCCCCGGCGGATCTTCTTCCACAGCAGGGGGGAGATCTGATAGCCCACGATGCGGTCCAGCACCCGGCGCGCCTGCTGGGCGTTCACCAGATCCATGTCGATGGCCCGGGGGTGGGCGATGGAGTCGTTGACCACCTTCTTGGTGATCTCGTTGAAGGTCACCCGGTAGGTCTTGTCGTCCGGGATGCCCAGCATCTCCTTCAGGTGCCAGGAGATGGCCTCGCCCTCCCGGTCGGGGTCGGTGGCGAGGAACACTTTCTCGCTCTTCTTGGCGGATTTTTTCAGCTCGTCAATGACCTCTTCCTTGCCCTTGATGGGCTGGTAGTTCAGTTCAAAGCCGTGCTCCACGTCCACGCCCAGCTTGCTCTTGGGCAGGTCGCGCACGTGGCCCATGGAGGCCTTCACCTCATAGCCCGGGCCCAGATATTTGCCGATGGTCTTGGCCTTCGCCGGAGACTCGACGATCACCAAATTCGATTTTGCCACAGCATAGTACTCCTTACATACTTAGTCGTCAAAGCGGACGGCAGCGGTAAACCGCTTGCCGGGAAGCTCATTCAGATAGCCCTGAGCCTGCAGCAGGGTCAGGGCAGTGTTCACCCGCCGGGCGGGAATCTCGGTGCGGCCCACGATCTCGTCGGGCACCAGGGCGCGGCCGCTCAGCAGGGCGAAGATGGCCCGCTGTTCGTCCCCCATGGCCTCCAGCTCACTCCGGGGGCGCAGAGGGAGGGGATTCCTCTCCGCCGGACGGGGCACCGGCTCCAGCGCCGGCTCGGCCGCCGCCTCCAGCCGCGCCTCCGCCCCCTCCCGGGACAGCGAAGGGGCCTGCCGCACCTTATGGGGAAAGCGTGTCACATATTCCACCAGAATATCCTGGGCCGAGCGGATCAGCTTGGCCTCGCCCCGGGCGATCAGGCCATTGGTGCCCGCGCTCATGGGGGCGTCCGCCGGGCCGGGGACAGCGAACACCTCCCGGTTCTGGTCCAGGGCCAGCCGGGCGGTGATCAGCGTGCCGCTGTGCTCGGCGGCCTCCACCGCCGCCACCCCCGCGGACAGGCCGCTGAGGATGCGGTTGCGGATGGGGAAGCGCCACCCCTCCGGCGGGGTGCCGGGCGGGTTCTCCGACAGGATGGCCCCGGCGGCGGCCACGTCCTCGTAGAGTCCCTGGTTGCGCCGGGGGTAGACCACGTCCACCCCGCCGGCCAGCACCGACACCGCCGGGCCGCCGCCCTGGAGGGCCCCCTTGAGGGCGGCCGCGTCGATGCCCTGTGCCAGGCCGGAGAGCACCAGCGCCCCCGACCGGGCCAGCTCCAGGCCCAGCCGCCCCGCCATGGCCACGCCGTAGGGGGTACACTCCCGGGCGCCCACGATGGCGACGGCCAGCTCCTCGTCAAAGCGGAAGAGCCGCCCCTTCACATAGAGCACCAGGGGAAAGTCGTGGAGCTGGAGCAGGCGCTCCGGATAGGCCGCGTCCTGGTAGGTCAGCAGGGTGAGTCCCAGCCGGTCGCAGTCGCCCAGGATGCGCTCCGCCCGCTCCAGGGATTTGTCCGCCAGGGAGCGGCAAAGCTTTTCACTCAACGAAAGCAGTTCGTACTCCCCGGGGTCGGCGAAGTAGGCCGCCTCTGCGGTGCCGAACCGGCGCACCAGCGCCGCGGCCGTCTCGGGCCGGAGGCCCTCCCGGGTGGTGAGCCACAGCAGATAGGTTAACGCAGCCACGGGATTGCCTCCTTCCGGCTGTTGTCTTGTTCTGTGCCGCGCCAGCGCGCGGTCCCACCGGAGTGGGGCCGTCCGCTGGGGCGGCCTGGCTCAGCGCCAGCCCTCCCAGAGCACCACAGACGCCGCCACGGCGGCGTTGAGGGACTCGCAGCGGTCCCGCATGGGGATTTTCAAAGTCGCCCGGCAGGCGTCCAGCACCGGCTGGGACACCCCCCGCCCCTCGCTGCCGATGACCACGGCGGCGCTGCCCAGGGGAACGGAGCGGATGTCCTCCGTGTCGTCCCGCAGGGCGGCGGCGTACAGGGGGACGGCCGACCGGGCCAGCAGGCCGGTCAGCTCCTCCAGCGTCCCCTCCCACACCGGCAGGCGGAAGCAGGCCCCCATGGTGGCGCGCACCGTCTTGGGGGCAAAGGGCTCGGCGCAGCCGGGCAGCAGGAACAGCCCCGCCGCCCCGAAGGCGTCGGCGGTGCGCCAGACGGTGCCCACGTTGCCGGGGTCCTGCACCCCGTCCAGCACCAGCAGGCGGCCCTCCGGCAGCGTCTCCGGCGGAGCGGTGTCCGGCGTCCGGCACACGGCCAGCATGCCCTGGGGTGTCTCCACGGTGGACACCGCCCGCAGCAGCGCCTCCGGCACCTCCACCACCCGCACCCCGGCGGGCAGCTCCGCCGGGGGGGCGGTTCCCTCCGCCACCGCCAGCAGCTCCGGCGGCGGCCCCCAGCGCAGGGCCTCCCCCACCAGCTTGGTCCCTTCGCAGAGGAATACCCCCTGGGCCCGGCGGGTCTTTTTCTCCGCCCCCAGCCTGCGCAGGCGGGTGATCAGCGGATTTTGCCGGCTGGTGATGCGCTCCATGGCGGTCCTCCTTACAAGTCCTGGAGATGGTTGATGTCCTCCGTGCGGCCCAGGGCCACCACCGCATCGCCCGGCTCAATAACATAGCTGGCGCCGGGGGCCACGTTCAGCGCCCCGTCCTTGCCCCTGCGCACGGCGATGATGTTGACCTTGTAACGGGCCCGCACATCCAGATTTTGAATCGTTTCGTAGTGCCACTCCTTGGGCACGGCGGTCTCCACGATGCCGAAATCCTCGCTCAGCTCAATGAAGTTGAGCACGTTGGAGCTGGAGAGCCCCTGGGCCAGCTTGACCCCCATCTCGTGCTCGGGGAATACCACCCGGTCCGCCCCGATCTTCTCCAGCACCTTGCGGTGGACGTGGCTCTGGGCCTTGCAGATGACCCGCTTGACCCCAATCTCCTTCAGATTAAGCGTGATAAGGGCGGAGTTTCCGATATCGTCTCCCACCGCCACCACGGCGCAGTCGTAGTTGCGCACGCCCAGGGCCCGCAGAACCGAGGGGTCCCTGGCGTCGCCGGTGACGGCGTGGGTGACCTTTTCGGCCACCCTCTGCACGTGATCCTCCCGCTCGTCCACTGCCAGCACCTCATGGCCCAGAGAGCTGAGCTCCGTGGCCACGGCGCTGCCAAACCGGCCCAGGCCGATAACAACAAAGGTTTTCATAACGTGGAAAACACTTCCTTTTCTCCTGATGCGGCGCTTCAGCCGATCATGACGTTCATCTCAGGGTATTTGATCTTGGCCGGATGCCTGTTTCCGGTGATAAAGGCGATGGAGAAGGACAGGATGCCCACCCGGCCCATATACATCAGCAGGATCAGCAGCCCCTGGGAGAAGGGGGTGAGGGCGGGGGTGATCCCGGTGGTCAGGCCCACCGTGCCCATGGCGGAGGCCACCTCGAAGGCGCTGTCCAGGTAGGGCAGATCCTCCACCGTGGACACCACCATGGAGCTGAACACAAAGACAAACAGCACCACCAGCGCCAGAGTCATGGCATTGAGCACCCGGCGGTAGTGGATCGCCCGGCCGCGGAAGGTGACCTGCTCCCGGCCCATGAGGCCGGAGCGCAGGGCCAACAGCAGCACGCCCACCGTGGCGGTCTTGATGCCGCCGGCGGTAGAGCCGGAGGAGCCGCCGATGAGCATCAGCACGCAGGACATGGCCTTGCTGGTGTCGCTGAGGCCGCCCTGGCCGATGGAGTCGAAGCCGGCGGTGCGCAGGGTGACGGACTGGAACAGGGCGTTGAGTCCCTTCTGCCAGAGGGGCATGTCCCCCAGGGTGGCGGGGTTGTCAAACTCCTCCATCAGGAAGAACAGGGCGCCCCCCACGATCAGCACAGCGGTGATGAGGAGCACCATCTTGCTGTAGACCGACAGCCTGCTCCAGCACCGCTTGTCCACAATGTCCTCCCACACGAAGAAGCCCAGGCCGCCCACCACAATGAGGGCGGCGGTGGTGCCCAGCATCAGGGGGTTGTCGTTGTAGCCGGCCAGGCTGCTGAAGGCACCGAAGCGCCCTCCCAGCAGATCAAAGCCCGCGTTGCAGAAGGAGGAGACTGCGTGGAACACGGCGTGCCAGGTGCCCTTGAGAAAGCCGAACTCCGGGATGAGGCACACCGACATGAGCACCGCCCCCGCCGTCTCCATGGCGAAGGTGCCGATGAGGGCGTGGCGCACCACCCGTACTACCCCGTCCATGTCGTTGAGGTTGAGGGTGGACACCATGATAAGCCGCTCCGACAGGCCGATACGCCGGTGGAGGGCGAAGGAGACGAGGGTGATGACCGTCATGAAGCCCAGGCCGCCCAACTGGATCATGGTCAGGATGACCGCCTGACCGAACAGAGTCCACTGGGTCCACGTGTCCACCAGGATCAGGCCGGTGACGCAGGTGGAGGAGGTGGCGGTGAACAGTCCGGTGAAGAACCCGGCGCTCTGTCCGTCCCGGGAGGCGATGGGCAGGGTCAGCAGCAGCGCCCCGATCAGAATAATCGCCGCGAAGGAGCCCGCCACAATGCGGGTGGCGTTGAGGCTCCGGCTGCGGATAAAGCTGTCCCGCAGCCAGAGCGCGCATTTCTTGATCAAAGCCTTGGCCTCCTTAAGGGTGGGATGGAAACGATTTTGACGCAGAAAAGCATGCCGAAGGAAGGATTCCCTTCGGCATGCTCATTCAGTCCGGCGAATTCCAGCCGGGGATGGGAGCAGCGGGGGTATGAAACGCCCGGTCAGCACGCAGATATTCACTTCCCAGGCGCTTCTCCATGGCTCTCCTCATACCCCCTCGCACATGCTCCCGCTTCCCGTGGCAGACCGGCTCAATACAGCTTGGCGCCCGCCGGAATGTGGTCGTCCACCATCAGGCAGTGGAGCTTCTCCACGCCCTCCTCGTGGTGTACCGCAGAGATGATCATGCCGCAGGAGTCAATGCCCATCATCTTGCGGGGCGGCAGGTTGGTAATGGCGATGAGGGTCTTGCCCACCAGCTCCTCCGGCTCATAGGTGTCGTGGATGCCGCTCAGGATCACACGATCCTCGCCGGTACCGTCATCCAGAACGAACTTCAGCAGCTTCTTGCTCTTGGGCACGGCGGTGCACTCCTTGACCTTCACGGCCCGGAAGTCAGACTTGGCAAAGGTCTCGAAGTCCACGAACTCCTGGAACAGGGGCTCAATCTCCACCTTGGAGAAATCCACCGGGCCCTGCTCGGCGGCGGGGACGGCGCAGTTGGTTCCGGCCGCGGCGCGCTTGGCGGGCTCAGGCTTGTCCAGGGGCTTCATGGTGGGGAAGAGGATCACGTCGCGGATGGAGTCGGAGTCGGTGAGCAGCATCACGCAGCGGTCGATGCCGATACCCATGCCGCCCGTGGGGGGCAGGCCGTACTCCAGGGCGTTGATGAAATCCTCGTCCATCATGCCGGCCTCGTCGTTGCCCATCTCACGCAGGGCCAGCTCGTGCTCGAAGCGGCCGCGCTGGTCAATGGGATCGTTGAGCTCGGAGAAGGCGTTGGCAAACTCACAGTGGTTGATAAACAGCTCGAAGCGCTCGGTGAGGCGGGGATCCTTGGGGGAGCGCTTGGTCAGCGGGGACACCTCCACCGGATACATGGTGATGAAGGTGGGCTGGATCAGCTTCTCCTCCACCCGCTGGTCAAAGGCCTCGTACAGGGCGGTGCCCCAGGTGCGCTCGCAGCCCTCCAGATCGATGCCCTTGGCCTCGGCGGCCTTGCAGGCCTCCTCGTCGTCGGAGATGGCCTCAAAGTCCACACCCACATACTCCCGGACGGCATCGATCATGGTCATGCGCTTCCAGCCGGGAGTCAGGTCAATCTCGTTGCCCAGCCAAGTCACACGATAGGAGCCCAGGATCTCCTTGGCAGCGGTGGAGAGAACCCCCTCGGCAATGTCCATCATGTCGTGGAAGTCGGCATAGGCCTCATAGAGCTCGATGGTGGTGAACTCCGGGTTGTGCTTGGGATCCATGCCCTCGTTGCGGAAGATGCGGCCGATCTCATACACCCGCTCAAAGCCGCCCACGGTGAGCCGCTTCAGGTTCAGCTCGGTGGCGATGCGCATATACATGTCGATGTCCAGGGTGTTGTGGTGGGTGATGAAGGGCCGGGCGGTGGCGCCGCCGGAGATGGTGTTGAGGACGGGGGTCTCCACCTCCAGGTAGTCCCGCTCGTCCAGGAACTTGCGCACATGCTTGATGAAGGCGGTGCGGATGCGGAAGGCACGGCGCACGTCCTCGTTCATGATCAGATCCACATAGCGCTGGCGGTAGCGCATCTCCTTGTCGGTCAGGCCGTGGAATTTCTCGGGCAGAGGCTGGAGGGACTTGGAGAGAAGCGTCACCTTGTGGGCCTTGACAGAGATCTCGCCCCGCTTGGTCTTGAAGACCTCGCCTTCCACGCCCACAATATCGCCGATGTCGGTCTTTTTGAACTTGGCGAAGGCCTCCTCGCCCAGCTCGTCCACGCGGACGTAGAGCTGGATGCGGCCCTTGCCGTCCTGCAGATCGCAGAACACGGCCTTGCCCATGCCCCGCTTGGACATGATGCGGCCGGCCACGGAGGTCATGCTGCCCTCCAGGGCCTCAAAGCCCTCTTTGATGTCGGCGGAGTGGTGCTTCACCACGAATTTGGTGATCTGGAAGGGGTCCTGGCCCGCGTCCTGCAGCTCCTTGAGCTTGGCGCGGCGGATCAGGCGCTGTTCGGACAGGGACGGCTGCTCCTCGGGCTGGTTGACGCTTCTCTCTTCTGTGCTCATGACTCTGCTCCTTACTTTTGAATCTCTAAAATACGGTACCTCAGTACGCCGGCGGGGGCCTCCACCTGAACCTCGTCACCCACTGCGTTGCCCAGCAGGGCCTTGCCGAAGGGGGAGTCCTCGGAGATACGGCCGTTCATGGGGTCGGCCTCCTGGGAGCCCACCACCTGGTAGCTCTCCTCCTCCTCGAACTCCAGATCCAGTACCTTGACCTTGGAGCCCAGGCGGACGGAATTGGGGTCGGTCTCATGCTCCTCGATGACCACATAGTTGGCCAGGATGTTCTCCACCTCCGCGATGCGGGAGTAGAGCTTGCCCTGCTCGTTCTTGGCCTCGTCGTACTCACTGTTCTCGGACAGGTCGCCGAAGGAGCGGGCCTCCTTGATCTGGTCGGCGACCTCCTTCTCCCGGACGGTCTTCAGATAGTTGAGCTCCTGCTTGAGCTCCTCCAAGCGCTCCGCGCTCAGCTTAAATTCTTTCGCCATTGCCGTATGCGCACACCTTTCTTTTTTGCTTCTTCCTTATCGGTCAAAAGGCCTCAACCAGGCCTCTTCTGAAATCTCAACAGAAACATTACGCCACGTTAATACGATATTATAGGTAGTTTCCCACCTTCTGTCAAGTCAATTATTTCCCATCATGTGGCATGAATCCGGATCTGTCCCTCTGTCAGGCGGCCGCACTCCCACAACAGGGACAGCAGCGGAAGGGGGGCCAGGTCCGGCGGCAGCCCCCCCTCCTCCGGTATGGGGCGCAGGCCGGCCAGCCCGGGCGCAGGGCCGTACAGCCGGAGCACCGGCCCCCTCTCCTCCCCGCCCGGACCAAAGGCCAGGGTCACGTCGGGGGCCGCCCCGCCGGGCCGCAGCACCGCCGCGCCATACTCCTCCCGCAGCCACGCCGCCAGTTCCTCCCCCTCGCCGGGCACATCCACCACCAGATGGCGCACCTGGGGACACAGGCGCTCCGCCGCAGCAAACAGCGGCCGGCTCACCCGGGGGCCGGACAGGGCCACAGTGGCCCGCACCCGCAGTATGCCCGCCCGCCGGAGCGCGGCCAGGGCCAGGGGGACGGCGATAGCCTGGCAGAAGGGCTCCGGGTCCACACTCCGCAGCCCCTGTCCCTCCAGCGCGGGCCAGTCGGGAAAATCCTCCGCCGTCAGCGCCCGCCGTACTCCTGCGCGGTACAGGGCCGCCGCCCCCTGCTCCGCCCGTCTCTTCCGCCTGTCATCCCGCAGACCGGGGCGGACCGGCACCGACACCCGCAGACAGCGCAGGCCCAGCACCCGCTCCTCCGTCACCACCGGGCGGCGGCCCCGCCGCTCCTCCAGCGCCACAATTCCCACCAACCCCATCACCTCGGGAACAGGATATGCGCCGGGGCCCGGTTTATGCGGGCGGAGGATATAGGAAGCGCCGGGGGTTAGTGCCCCCGGCGCTTCTCCTTCTTTTTCTCCTGGCGGATGCGGAACCTGCGCTCCTCCTCCGCCGCGTCCCTTTGGCGATGCCGCTGCGCCCGTTCCGCCCTGCGCGCCTCCCGCTGGAGCTGGAGGGCCTGCTGGGCCTTCGTGCCGACGCCGGTTTTCTCTGGACGGTTCCGCGCCTGCCGCCGAGCCCGCTTGGGATTCTCCCGGCCAGATGGACGCCGGGGCGCCTCTACCGCTGGACTAAAGTCCAGGCCCCGCCACGCCGACAGGAGCCACTGCCAAACCTCCCCGTCCTTTGGCTCGGCGCCGAAGGTATGGCGGCACACCTCCAGGCGCCCCTCCGCCTCCCGCTCGTACACGCCCACCCAGAAGGGGTCGGCAAACCAGACCGTCAGCCTCGCATAGCCGCATTCCATATGAAGTTGTCCTCCTTAAATATAGGTCTTGCGCGGAGCGCGGACAACCAAGGAGGCAGGTTACTGACGGTCCGGGGGCGGGACGCTCCCCCGGACCGCGCCCGGACTACCAACCGGGCCGTGTTTTTCGTTCCGCCCTCTGATTATCACTCCGGTTCCGCCGCTTGTCAACCCCCGCGCCTCACCTTTCCTTTACGATATCTTACAAAGAGTTTAGCTTGTTTTACACCACGCTGATAGCGCACTCCCCAATCTATCCGCTATCATGGCAGCGTACCGAGCGTATCAAAATAACTTTGGAGGAATCAGAATGAATTGGAAGCGTCCCCTGGCCCTGTCCACGGCCGCCCTGACGCTGGGCACGGCCCTGGCTGCCTGCGGCAATCCCACGGCCGCCGCGCCCGATCCCACCCCCACGCCTGCCGCCGAGGTTCAGTCCCTCTCCACCACCGGCTCCACCGTCAAAGCCCCCAAATACGTGTTTCTCTTCATTGGCGACGGCATGAGCTATCCCCAGATCCAGTCCACATCCGATTTCCTGGGTGCGCTGAACGACGCCGACTATCGGCAGGCCCAGCCCAGCCTGGACGACAACGGCGGAGCCATTCTGGACGGTCCCGAGTACCTCAACTTCATGAACTTTGAGGCCGCCGGCTCCGCCGTGACTTATGACTCCAACTCCTTTGCCCCCGACTCCGCCTCCACCGCCACCTCCATCTCCACCGGCTACAAGACCTACTCCGGCTCCATCAACGTGGACGAAACCGGCACCATTTCCTACGAAACCATTGCCGAACAGCTCCACGCCCAGAAGGGCTATTCGGTGGGCGTCATTACCTCCGTCAACCTCAACCATGCCACCCCTGCCGCCTTCTATGCCCACCAGGCCAGCCGTAATGACTACTACGACATCGGCCTGGAGCTCATCGACTCCGGCTTTGAGTACTTCGCCGGCGGCGGCCTGCTCAAGCCCACCGGCGCCGAGGGAGATCAGGCCGATCTGTACGCCCTGGCGGAAAAGGCGGGCTATCATGTGGTCAAGACCCAGGCTGAGGCCGAGCAGGTCACCGGCGGCCCGGTGGTAATCATCGACGAGCACCTGGCCGACAGCGACGCCATGGCCTACGAGATCGACCGCACCGACGACATGTGGGCCCTGGCCGACTACGTGGAAAAGGGAATTGAGGTGCTCTCCCAGGACAAGGACGGCTTCTTTATGATGTGCGAGGGCGGCAAGATCGACTGGGCCTGCCACGCCAACGACGCCGCCTCCACCATCCACGACACGCAGGCCCTGGCCGATGCGGTACAGGTGGCCATCGACTTCGCCAAGGAGCACGCCGATGAGACCCTGATCCTGGTCACCGGCGACCACGAAACCGGCGGCCTCACCATCGGCTTTGCCGGCACCGACTACGACACCTATCTGGATCTGCTGGAGAGCCAGAAGATCTCCTACGCCAAGTTCGACAGCGACTACGTGTCCAGGTACAAGGAGGACAAGACCTCCTTTGAGGATGTCCTGAAGGATGTGGAGGCGCTCTTCGGCCTCAAGCCCCAGGGCGAGGAGGGCGATAAGCTGGTGCTCACCGACTACGAGCTGGAACAGCTCCGCGCCGCCTACGAGAAGAGCGTCAACGGCACTGCTGCCAGCCAGTACGAGCAGGAGGAATACGTGCTCTACGGCACCTACGAGCCTCTGAGCGTCACCCTCACCCACATCATCAACAACAAGTCCGGCATCTCCTTCACCTCTTACAGCCACACCGGCCTGCCCGTGGCCGTGCTGGCCCACGGTGTTAACGCCGGGCAGTTCAACGGCTACTACGACAATACTCAGATCTATCACAAGCTGGCCGGCATGCTCGGCATAGCCTAACCCCTGCTTTCCCACTTCCATACAGCCGAGGCGGATGGGGTC
>ERZ1106950.1129-NODE-1129-length-19233-cov-9.873918_pt1 | contig 19233 bp, 23 predicted proteins | sample MGYA00403675_ERZ1106950 | MGnify/ENA primary metagenome ERZ1106950 (study PRJEB35170, sample SAMEA104062410) | human gut metagenome | biome: human gut; feature: human-associated habitat; material: faeces | place: Denmark | collected 2012-06-13 ... | reverse complement strand
GCTGCTGTGAGGCCCTTCAGGCTGCCAGGCGGTTCAGCCCCATGCAGCCGGTGGCTACCACGAATTATATTCCTGATATTTCCGGGGACCAATGCGTTGGCTGCGGAAAGTGCGCAAAGGTCTGTCCGGTATTGGCCATTTCCATGGAGGATGGAGGGAACGGAAAAAAGCGTGCCGCGGTGGATAAGGATATTTGTCTTGGCTGCGGTGTATGCGCCAGGAACTGCGGTGTCAAGGCGATTCATATGGAGCGCAGGCCGGAGCAGATCATTACTCCGGTGAACAGCACCCACAGATTTGTTCTTCAGGCCATTGAGAAGGGAACACTGGCAAATCTGGTGTTTGATAACCAGGCCTTTTCCAACCACAGGGCCATGGCCGCTCTGTTCAGTGCTATCCTGGAGCTGCCGCCTCTTAAGCAGGCCATGGCCAGCAAACAGTTCAAGTCTGTTTATCTGGACCGGCTGTTGGCGGCGAAACGGGAGAAGGGGTGAACGGGGAGGCCGGTTTAAAATGTATCAATAAGAATTATAGGAAAGACGGAAAGGGAAACGTAAATCTACAGCCCTTTCCGTCTTTTGCTGAAATGTTTTTAAAACTGAACAAAAATCTACAATTAACTCTTGACGAAACCGTTTTCATGAGTTAATATGTACATAACAACACAAGAAACCGTTTTCATAGGAGGGGAGGTTAAGATTTCATATGGATTCATTGTTTTCTCTTGCGGGTAAAAGGGCAGTGATTACAGGCTGTGCAACAGGCATCGGTAAAGGAATGGCAGCCGGACTTGCCAGAGCAGGAGCAGATATCATTGCACTGGATATTGGGGATTTGGAAGATACCAGAAGGGCGGTTGAAAATCTGGGGCGGGAGTGCCGGTGTTACAAAGTGGATTTGTCAGTTTCTTCGGATGTGGATGAGGTGTGGATACGTCTTTTGAAAGATGCCGGTCATGTGGATATCCTGTGTAATAATGCGGGTATGCAGTTTCGGAAGAATGCATTTGAATATCCGGAGGAGATGTTTGATAAGGTGATTGCCGTAAATCTGAAGGCGCCTATAAGGACATCATTGACCAGATTGTAGAAGCAGGAAAGTAAAGGACTGGCATATAGGAGACTGAAGATGCTGAAAGGAATAAAGAAGGTATTAATTGATATTTTCAATCTGTTTTACAAGGTTATATATGGCTATGCCAGGTGGGTCCTGGCAGTTGTAATTGTAATCATATGCGCCCAGGTATTCTGCAGGAACATACTGCGGACCAATATCCGCTGGAACCAGGAGGTGGCGCTGCTGCTTACAATTTGGATGGCGTTCCTGGGCATTGCTATTGGTGCGGAAAAGAACCTGCATATTGGCGTGGAGCTGTTTTATGATAAGTTTCCGGTAAAGATTAGGAATGTAATGGATGTGCTGAACCGGATTATTACGCTGCTGGTAGGTGCTTTTTTCACGGTCTATGGGGTCAGAATGGTGCTGTCCACCATGGATTCACGGCTTCCGGTAACAAAATGGCCGTCATCGCTGATGTATATTATGATTCCGGTCAGCGGCATTGCCATTATCTATTTTACGGTCCTGGACATTATGGGCCTGAAAGAATACAAGAAAACCGATGATGCCGGTAAGTTTAACAGAGAGGAGGAGGAAAAAGAATGAATCCAAATATAGCTATCGCAATCCTTCTTACAACCTTTGTGCTGCTTATTATGATTAAATGCCCCATTACCTTTTCAATGATTATATCCACAGCCTTCACCATGCTGTATATCCAGGTGCCTGTTATGACTCTGGTGCAGCAGATGTCCAAACAGCTTAACTCATTTTCACTGCTGGCAATCCCTTTCTTTATTCTTATGGGGGAAATTATGGCTGCAGGCGGTATATCCAGCCGCCTGCTGGCCTTCGCAAATGTATGCGTGGGGCAGATAACCGGGGGCCTGGCGCATGTAAATGTACTCGCATCCATGCTGTTTGGCGGCATTTCCGGTTCTGCCATTGCCGATGTGTCATCCCTGGGTGCGCTGGAAATACCCATGATGGAGGAGGCGGGATATGAAAAGGATTTCTCCATAGCAGTTACCGTGGCCAGCTCCTGTCAGGGGTTAATCATCCCGCCCAGCCATAACATGGTGCTGTACTCCATGGTGGCAGGAGGAGTATCTGTGGGAAGCCTGTTCTGCGCAGGCTATATCCCGGGCATCATGTTGGGAGTTTTCATTATGGTCATGTGTTATATCATTTCCAAGAAGAAGCATTATCCCAAAGGAAAAAAGCTGCCTTTTAAGGAAGCCCTCAGGGTTACCAAGGATACGTTCTTCGCCATGCTTGCAATGGTCATCATCATCGGCGGCGTATCAGCGGGATTTTTCACTGCCACGGAATCAGCGGCAGTCTCCTGCATTTACTGTTTGTTTGTAGGATTTTTCATATACAGGGAGCTACATCTTAAGGATATACCCGTCGTGCTGGGAAATACCATTAAAACCCTTTCCATGGTATATGCGCTCATAGCCGCGGCAGGCGCGTTCGGATGGGTGATGGCATACCTGAATGTGCCGACCCTGGCCACAAACCTGCTCCTTGGCATCAGCGATAATAAGATTGTGGTACTGCTTCTGATCAACCTGATTCTGCTCTTGCTGGGATGCGTCATGGATTTGGCGCCTCTGGTACTCATCATGGCTCCGATTCTGCTTCCGGTTGTGACAAAGTTCGGAATGAGTCCCATCCAGTTTGGGGTCATGATGATGCTGAATCTGGGAATCGGACTGTGTACGCCGCCGGTAGGAACAGCATTGTTTACAGGATGTGCCATTGGCAATATGAAAATTGAGAAAGTTTCAAAGGCCATGCTGCCGTTATATATTCCTATGCTCATTACATTGCTGCTTGTGACATTCATTCCGGCGCTGACGATGACGCTGCCTGAACTGATTATGAAATAGGGGGTAATGAAAATGAAGACAGCACTTGTAACAGGAGCAAGCAGGGGTATTGGTTTGGCCATTGCGCGGGAACTGGGGATAAACGGTTATCATGTTGCTGTCATGGCTACACGCGATGAATCCTTTTACCCGGAAAGTACCAAAATACTCCTGGAAGCGGGCATCTCCTATGCCTGGTATGTCGGTGACATAGGAAAGTCTGAGGACAGGATCCGTATTGTCCGGGAGGCAGCAGAGAAGTTCGGGGAAATCCATGTGCTTGTCAACAATGCAGGGGTGGCGCCGAAAGTAAGGGCTGATTTGCTGGAGATGACAGAGGAGAGCTTTGACTATGTAATAGGGACCAATACAAAAGGAAACATGTTCATGACACAGGCGGCGGCACGGCAGATGATGAAACAGCCTGTGTATGGAGGCAAGCGTGGGACAATTATCAACATTTCATCCTGCTCATCCCAGGTATCTTCCGTTAACAGAGGAGAGTATTGTGTTTCAAAGGCGGGAATCTCCATGCTCACCAAGCTGTTTGCGGACAGACTGGCTCCTGAGGGTATATTTGTATATGAGATAAGGCCCGGAGTCATCCGTACCGATATGACCAGCCAGGTGGAAGAAAAGTATACGGAACTTATCAGGCAGGGGATGTTTCCCATTGCAAGGTGGGGTGTTCCGGAGGATGTGGCAAAGGCGGTCAGGGCGTTTTGCTCCGACGATTTCTGTTACACGACAGGCAATTACATAGATGTGGATGGAGGGTTCCACATCCAACGCTTATAGGATGTGGTTTCAGCATATGGATATTAACAGGATACCTTTTTATCAATACAATACAATTATAGTCGGAACCGGGGCAGCCGGTCTTAATGCAGCCGTAACTCTTCATAAGCTGGGGCAGAAAAATATTGCTCTGATTACGGAGGGACGGTACATGGGAACGTCCAGGAATACGGGTTCAGACAAACAGACCTATTATAAACTGACTCAGTGCGGCAGTGAGCCAGACAGTGTACGGAAAATGGCAGAGACCCTGTTTGACGGGGGATGTGTGGATGGAGATATTGCCATGGCTGAGGCTGCCGGCTCTCTCAGGGCATTTTACCACCTGGTGGATATTGGAGTTCCTTTCCCTTTTAATAAGAGCGGGGAATATGTGGGGTACAAGACGGATCATGATCCCCTTAAGAGAGGTATTTCCGCAGGGCCGCTGACATCCAAATACATGACCGAATGTCTGGAACGCCAGGCAGAGGAACGGGGAATCCCATTCTTTGACGGCTATCAGGCCGTGCGCCTGCTTACAGAGGAGAAGAACGGCGAAAAGTGGGCAGCAGGCATCATTGCCCTGAATAAACGGAAGGCCGCCTCAGCGGATGAACGGTATGCCGTATTTTCGGCAGTTAACATTATATGGGCCACCGGAGGGGAAGCAGGGATGTATCAGGCCAGTGTATACCCTGTCAGCCAGACCGGAGGAATGGGGATATTGCTGGAAGCGGGAGCCGTGGCAAAGAATCTGACGGAGTCCCAGTTCGGAATTGCATCTGTAAAGCACAGGTGGAATCTGTCAGGAACATTCCAGCAGTGCCTGCCCCGCTATATATCCGCGGAGCAGGACGGAAGCCATGAACGGGAATTCCTGAATGACTATTTTGATACGCCCGGACAGCTTCTGACCGCAATCTTCTTAAAGGGGTATCAGTGGCCCTTCGACCCCAGAAAGGTTGGAGGACAGGGGTCGTCTCTCATCGACCTGCTTGTTTATCAGGAGACAGTCCTAAAGGGCAGACGGGTCTTTCTGGATTTTATGCACAACCCGTCCCCGATGATGGAAGGAGGAAATATCTCATTCCGGTATCTGACAGGTGAGGCCAGGGAATATCTTGAAAATTCCAGGGCACTTTTGGATACGCCCTATAAACGGCTGAAACATATGAATCCGTCGGCCATTGAAGTTTACGGCAGCCATCACATTGATTTGTCGGTAGAGTATCTGGAAATAGCTGTGTGCGCCCAGCATAACAACGGGGGAATTGGAGGAAACCAGTGGTGGGAGAGCAATATCAGGCACCTTTTTACGGTAGGTGAGGTGAATGGCTCCCATGGCATATACCGGCCGGGAGGAAGCGCGCTGAACGCGGGGCAGGTAGGCGCCATACGTGCCAGCCAGTATATTGCGAAGCGATATGTGGGAGAACCCTGCGGCAGGGAACAGTTCTTCGGCATTCATGCGAAAGAGGTGGAAGAGGAGACTGCCTTTGGAGAACGCGTCCTGCATGGTTCTGAAGGCTGTTTCACGGATGTGGCTGCCCAGCGAAGGTTACTGGGAATCAGGATGACCAAATATGGGGCATGCATCCGATCAGAGGAAGGGATACGGACAGCTCTTGAGGAAAATCTGAAACAGAGGGAACAGCTGGAGCAGAAGGTCATGATTAAGGGACCGGAAGTGCTTAAGGATTTGTATAAACTGAAGCATCTTCTTATAAGCCAGTTTGTGTATTTAGAGGCCCTGAAGGATTATGACGCCAGAGTGGGCATCAGCAGAGGTTCCTATCTGGTATATAATGCCCAGGGACAAGTACCTAACCCGCATTTGGACGAACGGTTCAGGAACAGGACTGGGGAGACGGATACAACCGTACTCCAGGAGATTTATTATGAGGCAGACAGGAAAGCCTGCCGCGTATCCTGGAGACCGGTCAGGCCCCTTCCCAGCGAGGAAATCTGGTTTGAAAATGTCTGGAAAGATTACCGTGAAGATGGTATTATAAGGTAAAAGACGGTTAAAGGAGAATACCAATGGTAGGAATTCGTGATGTTGCAAAATATGCAGGGGTTTCTCCCAGCACAGTATCCAGAGCACTGTCAGGGGTGGCATTTGTAGAGCCAGAGACAAAAGAGAAAGTGATGAAAGCTGTCAGTGATTTGAATTATAAGCCCAATCTGGCGGCCAGGAGCCTGAAAAAAGGAGGCAGCAGGCTGATTGGCCTCATCATACCGGATATCATGAATCCATATTATCCGGAGGTAGTAAAATATATGGAGGCATGCGCTACAAAGGCAGGATATTCCCTGATTCTGTGTGATGCACTGGGAGATGTGAAAAAGGAGAAGGAATATTTTAAAACCCTTAAATATCTGTTTGTAGACGGCATACTGTATATTGCATCCACAGAGGATGTAGAACATGTGAAACCATACATAGGGGAGATTCCCATGGTGATTGTAAACCGTACCTTTGATGTGGATGCCCCCTGTATTAATATTGACAATGCTGATGCAGCCTACCAGGCGGTGAAGTGCCTGACAGACAATGGACACAGAAAGATTGCCCTTTATATTAATGATAAGGAACGTCAATATAACCGGGAACGTCTGTCAGGGGCCCTCAAAGCCCTTGGGGAGTGCGGGATAGAAGACTACGAAAAGTATATTGTCCGCGATGTGGAATCCGAGGACGACGCCTACTATAAAACCCTTGAATTAATGCGCCATAGGGAACGGCCCACAGGCGTATTCATGTTCAATGATTTTATGGCTTACGGCGTATACAGGGGAATTACCAAAAGCGGGTTAAGGATACCGGATGATATATCCGTGGTTGGGTTTGATGATATTCCTCAGGTGAAATATCTGGATCCCCCTCTGACGACGCTGCGTCATTCCCTGGCAGATACGGCAGGAATCATATTTGAACAGCTGATGGAGCAGATTAAGACGCAGACCTGTGCGCATAAGAGCCAGACTTATTTTAAAGGCAGGCTCATTGAACGGGAGTCTGTGAAGAATCTGATTTCTTAGAGTGTGTCTGAAAGCGGTTTTCAGTCACGCTCCAGACAATCTGGAGGAATAAAATGGAAAAAGTAAATATATGGGACATAGAGGGAACCGAATTTCCGGCCGGCAGACGCACCAGGGTAATCCTGGGCCAGAATGGCGCCATGGAGGGCAGCAAATTCTGCCAGGGCTATGTGGTGGTGCATAGAGGCGGCGGAATACCGGAGCACGACCATGAGACTGTGGAGTCCTACACGATTCTTAAAGGGCATGGGGAGATGGAGGTAGACGGCGAGAAGCAGCCGGTAAAGGAAGGCGACTGTATTTTTATTCCAAGTAATCTAAACTATTTTTTACAAAGGCATAATGCCAAGTGAAAAGGTTTTAGATCTTCCAGTGGATTGTAACACTCTCACTGGTAGCGTCAATTTGTGATATGAGAATATCAACCACTTTGCGCTTATCGTCAAAGCTCACGGACTCCCAATCATCCAGATAACCCGTAATGCTGTCAATCTGTGAAGCGGAAACGGAATTGGCGGTGAGATCGGCCACCAGCTTTAGCTGCTTTTGGCGCTCCGCGTCCAGTTCCTCAATCCGGTTATTTGCGTATTGCAGGAGCAGCGGGTTTGCCCCGGACAAAGTGTCCAGAAGTTTCTCAATCTCGCTCTCCGTCTTTGCAAGGGCAACGCGGGCGGCGGTCAGCTTCGGATTGTAGCTTTGTTCCTTTCCGCCTTTCAGCGTGTGGAATTTCTGCATCTTCTTAACCATCTCGCCGTACACAAACGCCTCCATGCTTTGCGCCGTCAGCGTACCAGCACCCTCACAGCTCCCGTTTTCCGCCCGCTGTTTGCACCGCAGGTAAACAACGCCGTTTTGTGCCCTTAGACCAACCAGCGCATAGCCGCAGCGCCCGCACTTGATTTTCCCGGCCAGCCATGTATTATGGCATTTGCGGCCATTCTGGAAAGAGGTGTTCTGTGACAGCTTGCGCTGAACAGTCAGCCAGAGCTGGGAAGAAATGCGGCCCTGGTGCGGGGCAATCACAAGAATTGGCTCCTCGCCCTCGCGCCCTTGATAGAGATAACAGCTATTGTCCCCTGTGAACATTTCCGGGGGACTTTCGATTTTTACACCCTGGGCCTTGAAGTATTCGTAGATGTCCATATCAGCCTGGACATAAACGGGGTTTCTCAGCAGCTTAGAGATAAAGGCCCGCTGGAGCGCCTTGTCATAGACCTTGATGGAATGTTTGACAAAGTACCGGGTTATATCGCCGTAGGAATTGCCCGGCTCCGCATACATTTGAAACATGAGCTCGGCAAAATCCATTTCCGCGTTTTCCACCAGTTTCTTTGTCTTGATCCCATCCATGACGATGGGCTCGGTATCAAAGCCGTATGGCGTCCGCCCCCGCATATAGTAGCCTTTGGCACACCGGGAATAGAAAGCGTCCTGCACACGCATTTGGATGCTCTCACGTTCAAGCTGGGCAAAGACAATGCAGATATTGAGCATCGCCCGGCCCATTGGGGTGGAGGTATCAAATTTTTCCGTACAGGAAACAAACTCCACATCGTATTGCTTGAACAGCTCCATGAGCTTTGCAAAGTCTACAATGGAGCGGCTGATCCGATCCAGCTTGTAGACAATCACCCGCTTAATCAGGCCCAGCCGGATGTCCTGCAAGAGCCGCTGGAAGTCGGGACGCTCAATGTTCTTGCCAGAATACCCTTTGTCTTTGTATTCCTTACCCTCACCGCCTTTTAACTCATATCGGCAAAAATCAAATTGACTTTCAATGCTGATACTGTCCTTTTTGTCAATCGACTGCCGCCCGTAAATTGCATCAATTCTATTATCCATAATTAGCTCCCTTTCTGTTCGTTGGGAGCCAACCTACAAGTATATTATACCTCTGCCGCCCCCTTACAACAAGGATGACTCCGGCCTACCCCCGCTGCCCGGCATACTTGCGGAACACTTCAAACAGCCGCCGCTCGATCTCGCGGTTGTGCTTTTCCAGCTCCTGCGGGGAAAAAACGGGGGTGAGATTTTTGACGGTGATCGTCCGATCTCCGAGAACAGCCGTTTTGATTTCACTTTCATATTTGACCTGCGCCTGCATAAAATCCCTCCCATACAATGATAAAATGTGTTGAAACATAGCAAAGGCCAGCACCGCGAAAGTGCTGGCCTTTGGCCGGATATGTACCTCTGGACACTTTGTCCAGAAGTCAGTAAGGGCTTTCCTCAAAGTGCTGCTGGGCCTCTTCCAGACTGCAGGTGTCGAAAACCTCATAGAGCTGTGACTGTGCAACGTATTTGACAAAACCGGGATAACGCGGGACGCCCCGGGAGACATCGAGAAAACCTTGTATTTATGCGAGTTTACGGGAGATGCCCCGCGAATGCCTTGACAAAAAAGATGCGAGCGCCGCCGAGAAAATCGCCGCCGCTCTTTTTTTGCGTCCATAGCCCTTGAGACGGCAGAGTGACGGACGCGACCTTTTTCACACAATGCCCGGAAAACCGCGTCAAACTGCCGTTTTCAAGGCGCAAAAGAGCCGCTCGGCGCGTCCCGGAAGTCACAGCAGCAGACCATAGAGGACGGCCTCGCGGCCCTTTACTGTAGTATAACAGACAGCGGCCCGGATGTCGAGAGGGCCCGGCGTGCTAACGGAGCGTTACAACGTGCGGAAATTGACCCGGTTACGTGCGTGGCGTGGTCTCTTTACAGCCGATCAGCACACCGGGGGGCGTTACGAGGCGTTATTCAAGGCGTGTGAGCATTTCCGCTGCTCCCCTCTTTTATAAAAAAAAGACAACAAAGCAAAGGGACATTTTCCTCAAAACAAGGGGACAATGTCCCTTTGCCCTATTTATGCGGGTTTGCGGGCTTTTCTTGAGTTTGTTCATCAGAGGAACCAATGGGACAAAAAAAGATTAAAAAATTAATCAAATAAGGCAAAAAATTAGGCGGTTCCTATGCGGGTTATATCATCCTCAGAGGGGCCGCTTTTTTCTTTGGCGCTCTCTTCGAAATATGTCCAAAAGATAGAGTCCTTCTTTTTCTCAACATAGCGTTTGTATTTAAGATGAACGATGTCGAATACGTCCTCTTTCTCAAGCGAGGGAAGGAGTCGGAACATGGCTATTAAATCGGTTTCCAGGTCAGAGAGCGGAGAGCCATCACAGGAAAGGCCCTGCTCCTCCTTATACGTCGACAAATCTATGCCCGTTTTAACGGGCGCACTATCGAGTTCAAGCAAATAATCAGCAGAGACCTCAAAAAAACGGGCAAGAGCTGAGAGCGCGACGTATCCGGGTTTCGTCTTCCCAACCTCCCAATCGCTGACATTGCCCGCAGAAACGCCAACAGCCTTCGCAAGTTGACCTTGAGACATGCCACTTTTTGCCCTTAATTCTTTTAAAATATCAGAGAACATAAGAATACCTCCATAAAAATACGGGTAAATAACCCGTATAACTATTGACAACGCCCGTATAAACGGGTATAGTATAAATAGATTAAAAATTTAATCACAACATAAACAGCATAGCACATGAAAATAAAAAAGAAAAGAGGAGGCGAGAAATTGAGACACGGAAAAAAGCCGACAAGGGCTCAAAAAATTAGGCTCGGACAGGCGGGCCTCGGCCCGGAGAATTGGCTCGTCATCCGGCAGAAGCAGAACGGCGAGCTCGTCATCATACACAAGCACACCGACCGAGTAAGGGTCATTCCGCAACTTGGATAAATCAGAAATGGAAGGAGCAGCAGAACATGAGAAAGATGAAGAAAATCAATAGCTTTTTAGTCGTAAAGTTTAACGCCCGGGAGCTCCGGGAATGGGGAAGCACGGCCCTCGGAAATTATGGGGTCATCGACGAGGAGCTCTACACGGGCAAGCTTGAAATCGACAGGGGCTCAATGGAGTATGACAACATTGAAACCATTGAAGAGGCCGTAGAGATGGCTCGCGGCCTTTATACAGAGGAAGACTACAACGAGCAGCCCTCAACCTATGCAGTCGTTGAAGAGGCCGGGGAGACGGTCGTCGAGCGTGTGACAGTCGAGCCTCAGAGCATGATCGACGGATGGACGAAGAGCCTCAAAGAACAGATCAAGAGCCCACACTATCCGGGCGTTAATGCGAACACAGCCCGACATGAGCTCTACGGGTTCAAAGTCGCCCTCACCGAGCTCGGTCTTTTGGATGCGGATGCTTGCTTCGTTCTCCCAAATGCATTCGGACCGGAGGAGCTGCTCACCTACATATGCGACAAAGTTCATAAGGAGCGAATCCCCGGACGCACGCAGGAGGAGCTCGACGCGGTTTGTGCAAAGTGTGAGGTCAATCGGCATGTCGCTGCTCCCACACTTGCGCCTCCCCATCAGCCCCAGGACGGTCAGAAGAGGTCACAGGAAAACTTCATGAAAAAGCAGCTAAAAGGGAGCTCGCTTCTTCAGTTGTTAAATGATTGGAGTGAGGTGAACATGGGGTCACTCGCACAAATGGAAAGGGCTTTTAAGACCTTTTCGGCGCAGGAACGTAAAAAACTAGACGCTTACTCTTCCTCAAGCCCACAACCCAAAGTTTTCTTTAATGCCGCTTCTATGGTAGATAAAGCTCTAAAATAAGCTTCATTTACAGAATGGGTTACAAGTTTCAATACCTCCGGGTCGATATTTTCGCAGTATTGGGATGCACATTTTTTGACTTCATTTTCAAGCTCATATGTACCCGTTTCACTGAAATGCCCGAGATTAATTGAAAACTCGGTAAGGAATTGATCCACGATTTTATCCATTACTGTATCTCCTTTATTAGGTGTATTTTATGATAAGTATACCGCATGTACTCAGAACAGTAAATCAGGAAGGAGGATACTCGATGACGAATCTCACCCCATTCGGCAAGCTCGTCGTGAAGGCACTCACAGACAAAGACATGACGAAGACGGAGCTCGCCTCTCAAGTCGGCACATCACCGCAATATCTGAGCTATATCCTTTTCGGCGTCCGCTCCGGGAAGAAGTACATCCCGAAGATCATCGAAGTCCTCGGGATAGACCCGGCCCGCGTTGAGCGGTACATAGCATAGCGGAAAGGAGGGACGCAGATTGTCGGAGATATTTGTGACGCTGGAAGAGGCGGCAGCTCTCGAGGGCGTCGTGTATGAAACAATGAAAAAACGGATCCAACGCAATCCGGGAGGCTTTAGGACGAAGTCTCAGCCCCGAGAGGGCGGCGGGAAGGATCAGGTCATGGTCGCGGTCTCGTCCCTCACGTCGAAGGCGAGAAGGGCACACAAGGCCGCGCAGAAGGTGGACGGAGGCGATGCAATCATAGAACAGAGAGTAAAGGCGACGCCGTGGTATGTGGACGTCGATCTGAATTGGTACATTGAGACACACAAGAAACAATATTATGAGGCGGTCGAGCTTGCGAAACAGGTGCAGCAGTTTGTCGAGCATGACGAGGCAGAGCGCACGGCCTACGCCGACGAGACGGCCCTAAAGCTCGGGGTCAGTCAGCGGACGCTCTACCGCTACGCTGAGGGCCTTCTCGAGGCGAACGCATGGGCTCTGAAGATGGAGAAAGAGGAGGGCAAAAACTACGAATATTTCGGGGCGCTTTCCCTTTGCAGGAAACCGAGAGATTCGCACACCTTCCCCTCCATCACCGACGAACAGCGGGCGCTCATTGAAAATATATGGTTCGACGAACGGTTCGCCCGCAACCTCGGAACGGTCGAGATGCTCTACACGAAATTCACGGAGGTCGCACGCGAAAGAGAATGGGCGAGTTACCCTTCCTATTCCACCGTCGTTCGGTATGTCTCCTATCTCATGAACGACCTCCGGGGAGAGAGCGCGAGATTCCTCGCGTCGAACGGTTCTCGGGAGTGGAAGAATCAACGGATGATTAAGGGCAAGAGAAACGTCTCCGCGCTTCAGGTCATGGAGTTCGTACAGGGTGACGAGCACACGTTTGATTGTTGGGTTCAGGTTACTCACCCGAACGGCAAGATCGCCGCCGTCAGGCCAAAGCTCGTCGCATGGCTTGACACCCGCTCGCGCTGCATCCTCGGCGATGTCATGTGTATCGACGCGAATGCGCAAACGCTGAAGGAATCCCTCGTCAAGATGCTCTATTCGACGCCGGGCGGCGTCCCGAAGCACTTGCACATTGACAACGGCAAGGACTACACCGCCGAGACGAACCTCGGTCAGAGCCGCAAGGAAAGGGCTTGCAAAGAGCTCGAGTTTGACAGTGAGACGAAAGGCTTCTATCGGTCAATCGGGATTGAGGAATGGAGCCGCTCGCTTCCCTATCAGCCGTGGGGCAAGGGCCAGATCGAGAGGTTTTTCGGAACGGTCTGCTCCCTGTTTACCAAATGGATGGACAGCTACGTCGGGACGCTCACCGGGTCGAAGACCTCGGCAAAGCGCAAGAAGGATGTCAAGCAGATGCTCGAGCGTGGGGAGCTGCTCACAATGGAGGAGTTCTATGACTTGTGGACGCGCTGGAAGAAAGAGGTCTACCACAAGCGGGAGCACGACGGTCTCAAGAAAGACCGGGAGAAATGGATCACGCCGATCGAGCTCTTCCAGCACGGGCAGCGATACGAGAAGGCCGCGCCTCCCCGGGAATATGCGGCTATGTTACTTATGAAGGCGGACACGGCCCTCGTCAGGAATCAAGGCATCATGAAGTTCGGCACGCTTTACACGGACTACGAGCTCGCGAAGTACGTCGGCGAGAAGGTCGGCATCAAGTGGGATATCGACGACGTGACGAAGCTCTATGTCTACACCCGGGATGGTCGGAAGATATGCGAGGCAGTTTCCGCCGAGCTGCTCATGATTGCCCCGAAGGTCTCGCAGGAGGCACTCGAGAAGCATCTCCGCAATCAGAAGCGCCAGCTTAAGGAAGTCCGGGAAACCCTCGAAGAGTTCCGACGCCCCTACGAGCTCCGGCTTGAGGAAGGGGACGGGAAGGCCCGGGCGGTCGGTGCGCTTGATCTCACAATCAGAGCCGAACGAAGCCAGACACCGAAGGTCATCACACTTCCGAACGACAAGGAGTTCCGGGGAGAGGCCGAGGCAAAACGGAAGGCAACCGCGAAGGCCGGAGGCGATTCGGAGTTTATCACCGCGAAAGCGGAAGCGGCCCTCTCAAAGCTGAGGGGCATCGGATAAGGAGGATTTACACATGGAAGCAACAGCAGCAATCTACACGGGCGAAACGCAGACAATCGCGGAGCGCGTGAACAACTATATCGCCGCCACAAAAGGCAGCATCGCGGGAATTGCCCGCGAGATTAACTACTCAAGGACGACTATCTCCCGCTATCTCTCGGGTAAGTATGACAGCGACCCGAGCGACCTCGAGCGGAAGCTCTCCGAGTACCTCCGGGAGCAGGGCGAAGAAATCGACGCCAGCGCTCCTGGGGAGGCTCCCCGGAAGCTCCTGAGGAAACGGACAGACATTTTCGAGAGCCGGGATATGAAGAAAATTATAGGCGTATGCAGCGCAGCACAGGAGGACATCGGCCTCGGCATCGTGGTCGCGAAGAGCGGATTCGGCAAGACCTTCGCCCTCAAGTATTACGCAAAGATGCCCCGGGTCGCCTATGTGGAATGTGACGACACCATGAGCAGCCGCGATCTTGTGGAGGCGATTGAGCGGGCGCTCGGAATCCCCACCTCCTACGGCACAATCTGGAAACGGGTCAACGGCATCCGGGAGTTTTGCAACGTCAACAAGGGCTATCTCATTATCATCGACGAGGCCGACAAGCTCATAAGCAAGTACACACAGAAGAAGATGGAGATTCTCCGGGGGATATTCGATCAGGCCGACGTCGGCCTTGTAATCGCCGGGGAGCCCCGCCTCGAGGCGCAAATCAAGACCTATCTCAACCGCTTCGCGAACAGGGTCGACTTTTATGCCTCCCTGAAGGGGCTCTCGGGTGCAGAGGTTGAAAGCTACCTCGACGGCTACGACATCGACAGGGACGCCCTCGAGGAGCTCAAGGCCCGGGCGTGCAACAGTCAGACGGGATGCTTCCGTCTCTTTGACCGGACACTGAACAATATCATCCGAATCCTGAACGCAGACGGCGAAACAACGATCACGCTCAAGGTTATCGCTCAGGCGTCCGACATGATGATGCTCTAACGGACAGGAGGCCGAAGCAATGAAAATGACAAAACAGCGGCTCACGGGCCTCGCCCTTGTCGTGATCTCCGTCCTCATGCTGCTCCTAGCCTCCAACGGGGAGACGCTGGAAGAACGGGACGCGACCGCCGTGCTCCTCACCCTCCCTCTCGGGGTTTACATGATGGTAACAAAGCAGTATGTCCTCTATGACGGGGAGGGGCCCGTCGAGGAGGAAAATGAACAGCCGGGGACACAGCGCCCCGAGCACATAGCAAGAAAGGAGTTCCAAAATGGGACGAAAAAGAATTGTAGAGGCCCCCGTTTTCAAGACGTGGGAAGAAGTGGATGCCGCGCTCCGGGAAATCGCTGAGGAGGAAATCGCGATCGCCGACATTGAGGGCGAGATGAACAAGCAGATCAACGGCATTAAAATCACGGCAGCGCAGGAGGCAAAGCCTCACCATGACAGAATCAGCACGCTCGAGAAGGACGTCAAGGAGTTCGTCACGGAACATCGTGACGAGCTTGGAGGCAAGAAGACGCGGACACTCAACTTCGGCGAGACCGGGTTCAGGAGGAGCACGTCGGTCGTGCTCCCGAAGGACAAAGGACTTGTCGCTGAGATTATCCGCCGCCTGAAGGTGAAGAAGCTCACGGACTGCATTATCACCGAGGAGAAGGTAAACAAGGACGCCCTCCGGCAAAAGGGCGAGGACATTGTCATCGCGGTCGGGGCGCGCTGGAAACAGGAGGATGCCTTTTGGTATGAGGCCCATCAGGAGAAGCTCGAGGCTTCCCGGAATATTCAGTAAAGGACAGCAAAGGAGACAGCACAGACACGGAATGAAAGTTGACATCTTCAGTACAGATCGAAAATACCGGGTCATTTATGCCGACCCGCCGTGGAAGTACAGCAGCAAAGAAGCGATAGGGAAGAAATTCGTCCCGCTTGAAAAAGTCTACCAGACAGAGAAAACGGCGTCCATGTGTGAATGGGACGTCGGAAGAATTGCAGAAAAGGATGCGGCGCTCTTTATGTGGACGACCGATTCACACATTGAAGATGCGCTCAAGCTCTTCAAAGCGTGGGGCTTCCGTTATGTGACGGTCGCGTTTGTCTGGAAAAAGGTTAGTATCAACGGGAAGACACTCGCGAATCTCGGTCAATGGACGCTTAAAAATTGCGAGTTATGCCTTTTTGGAACAAGAGGGAGGATGCTCAAATATAAAAAAGCCAACAACGTCCAGCAGCTCGTCGAAGTGGTTAGGAAACGGCACAGCGAAAAGCCTGAAGAAGTCCGGCGGCGAATAGAACAGCTATTCGGAGACGCTCCGAAGATTGAGCTTTTCGCCCGGGAACGTGCTGAAGGGTGGGACTATTGGGGAAATGAGGTGTAAAACATGATGACAACAAAACGGGGGCGCACGTCCGCCCCCCGATCTTCTATCCGTGCCATATGGGGGATTGCAAAGAGCCCGGAGCTCTCCCTCGAGGAGGCCGACCTCTATGCCCTCATAGAGCGGGAAACAGGCAAGCAGCACATGAGGGAGCTCTCTCAGGGGCAGATCGACAAAGTGTGTCGTGTGCTCCAGCACATGAAGGATGGTATCCGGGCCCCGGCCTCAAAGCCGGGCAAGCGGACAGACGAGGGAGGCAATCCGCAGACAGTCGCACAGCGGCGCAAGATTTACAAGCTCACGGGCGAGCTCGGATGGAATGACACCCCGGCTCGGCTCAACGGGTTCATTCTGAAGATGTTCCGAGTCAGCCGGATCGAGTGGCTCACGGTCGCACAGTGTTACATGCTGATCGAGGCCCTCAAGAAGATGCTCGAGCGCGAACAGGAAAAGGGGGCAGAAAGTGGCAACGAAGAAGAAACGGCTCACTCAACGAGAGAAAACTGAGAACGCCCGTATTAAAAAGGAGATGCAGAAGGAAGGCATCCTCCCACCAGACAAGGCCCGGCTCAATCGTAAGAAGTTCGCCCGGGAGGTTATGGCGGAGTTTGGGGCGATGGATGTCTTCGCCGCCGACCTCTACCTCCGTAGGGCGATCGGTTGCATGGTCTCGGAGGATATGACGAGAGTCTCCGAGGAGCAGGTCGGCGTCCTGAAGCTCCTGAAAATTGCGGTCGAGACGCAGAAGTTTATGAGGGCCCTTGAAGCTGAAGGACGGAAACAGTACACGATCGGGGAGTATGTCGATAAGGTCGTCCACCCGGTCAGGAAATTATAGAAAGGAGCATCAAATGAAAACCTATCAACTCGCGATTCGGGAAATCGCAGCGGCTCATGAGAAACTCGGAGAACCAATGAAAAAGGAGGAGCAGCAGCTACTCGAGCAAATGAACACGTTCCAGCTCGCGCAGGAGCTCAACCTCGCCCGGGAAGTTTTGAACCTCCGGCAGACTCAGGGAACACTTGAAATCTCCCGGGAGATGGCTGAGCACGAACGGCGCAGAATGGAGAAACAAGAACAGGAGGGAAAGAATGAAAGCTATTACAAAAGGTATCGACATTAGTAAATGGCAAGGAACAATAAACTGGACACAGGTCAAGGGCGCGGGCATCTCGTTCGTCATGATGCGCCTCGGGCGCGGAAAGCTGAAGGGCGGGCCGTGTGACTATGACATCAAATTCAAGGATAACATCGCGGGAGCGCTCGCAGCGGGCCTCGGGGTCGGCGTGTATTTCTACAGTTACGCCCTCAGCGTTGCCGACGCGAAGGCCGAGGCGGAATGGGTCATGAAGGCCCTCGAGCCATACAAGGGAAAGCTCACCTATCCCGTCGCCTTTGACCTCGAGGACGGCTCTCAGGCAGGCCTCGGGAAGACCGTCCTCTCGGACATGATCGTCGCGTTTTGCGGAGCCCTTGAGACAGCGGGCTACTATGTTACCCTCTACTCGAATCTCTCATGGCTCACGACAAAGTATGACGCCGCGAAGATCAAGAGGTTCGATGTGTGGCTCGCACAGTGGGAAGTCAGCGCCCCGACCTACTCCGGGAGCTTCGGCATGTGGCAGTACACGAGCAAGGGCAGCGTCCCGGGAATCTCCGGGAACGTCGACCTCGATGTCGCCTATTATGACTTCCCGGACATTATCAGGAAGAAGGGCCTCAACGGATTCGGTGCAGCTTCTACTCCGGCCCCGGTTCCCGGCCCGGGCGCGGAGCTCACCGGGCCGGGCCTCGCGGACTATTGCAAGGGCTTAATCGGAAGGCCGAGCGCCTACATGTGGGGCGAGTTTGGCAGAGAGATCACAGTCCCTCGCATTGAGGCGGCGGCGAAGCAGTACCCGAGCCACTACAGCGCGCAGCGTGTGGCACACCTGAAGACGCTTGTCGGGAAGGGCTACATCGGGAGCGATTGCGTCGGCATGATTAAGTCCTATTATTGGGGCGGCATCGGGAATGTGAAGTATGTCGCCGCGACCGACAAATCGGCGGGGATGATGCTCGACGCGGCGAGGGTCAAAGGGGACATAGGAAGTATTCCCGAAAGGCCGGGCGTGTGTGTCTGGATGGAGGGGCACATTGGTGTCTATGTTGGAAACGGGGAGGTCGTTGAGTGTACGCTCGGGACGTTTGGGGATGGCTTCGTTCAGACAAAACTCTCTGCCCGGAAGTGGCTCAAATGGCTCGAGTGTCCCTATATCTCCTATGAGGCCGTTTCCGAGCCCGTGGAACCACCGAAGGAGACGGAGCCTACACCCATCCCAGATTGGAAGCAGCAGGGCCTCACGGCCCTCATAGAGGCCGGGGTCATCACCGACCCGGACTATTGGACCGGGCGCATGAATGAGATGGTCACGGTCGGCGAGCTCATGGGAATTGTCGCGAACATGTTCGGGATTCTGAAATAGGCAAGGAGGCGCAGGATGAACAAACTCGCCGAGAAGCTCACGCTTGAAATGATTCCCGATGGCATATGGCACACGGTCGCCGAGGAGATCGGGGTCAGTAATCTCATAAAGCTCGCGCAGCTCGTCGGCGGGGCGAATATCTACATACCGAAGGCCGATAGCTTCGTAAGGCCCGTGCTCTATGAGAAAATCAAAGAGGAGTACAACGGATATAACACCGCGCAGCTCGCGCGGAAGTATGGCATCACTGAGCGATGGGTTCGGGAGATATGCGGGGACGACATGCCCGGGCAGATTGGACTCATTGAATACCTCGAGGGGCTCGGAAGTAACTCTTAGAATTGCTTCCTATGTAAACTTCACAGAAACACCTTTATCCTATGACATAGGAGCTAACGCTCCTATGTCATTTTTGTTTGCCCAGCATGGGCGTTTTCTAATGGGTGAAAGTCCCAAGTGCGCGTA
>ERZ1106950.1080-NODE-1080-length-20011-cov-11.875576_pt1 | contig 20011 bp, 28 predicted proteins | sample MGYA00403675_ERZ1106950 | MGnify/ENA primary metagenome ERZ1106950 (study PRJEB35170, sample SAMEA104062410) | human gut metagenome | biome: human gut; feature: human-associated habitat; material: faeces | place: Denmark | collected 2012-06-13 ... | reverse complement strand
GAAATGATACATGAGTACTGATACATTGTGTGACTTGCGTATTGTTTCACTCATCGCACAATTTCTCCTTTCCTTTTTCCTCTAGTATATCACTTCCTCCATGTCTTGAAAAAGTTTGTTACGCAGCAAGCTGCGGGGAATTAAACCCTCTTTTTGATTAAAATGAAGATAAATACACGGAAAACAGCGGATAAAATAGAGAATACTTATGAAGTATATGAAATGACCACCAACCTGGGGCTAATTGTAGCCTTGTCCCCTATTGGCGCCTCCATTCAAAAAATTGCTATCCAGACAGAGCCAGGTGAGGAGCTTTCCATAGCCCTCTCCTTTCAGAATACCTCTGATGGCCTTCCCGGTGCAGGGTACGCTGGTGCAACGCTGGGTCCTAATGCCGGGCGTATATGCTCAAGTCAGCTTCCTATTGATAATCAGATATTCAATTTGGTTCCAAATGAGAATTCTCATCAGCTTCACGGCGGCCCTCACAATCTTTCCACAATCAAGTGGAACATCGACTCCGTCGTATGCTCTCATGATTTTGTAAAGATACAGTTTTCCGCATTTCAGCCGGACAATCTGGATGGTTTTCCCGGGAACCGTACCTACCAAGCCATTTACACGCTGGATGATACCAACTGGCTAACAGTTGAATACGCCGCATGGACCGATACTCCTACCTATATCAATCTGTCCAACCACACTTACTGGAACCTTTCCGGAGACTTTTCACGTTCCGGGCTGGAACAGGAACTGACCATATGTTCAAACAATATGTGCCTCCTAAATACGGAATTTCTCCCAAAAGATATTATTCCGGTTGCCGGGACCGCCTTCGATTTCCGCAGTCCACGGCACCCTGATGCTGCTATACGCGCCTCAAGAGATGAACTAAGCTGTTCACAAATTCATATCGGCAAGGGTTACAACCATGCATATCTCCTAAACAGACCAAATCCGTTCCGTTCCGTTCCGTACGCTCCATACGTCACACTCAGCCGCTTAAAAAAGCCTGTGTTCTACGTGACATCAGTTCTGGCCGGACCCTAAAGCTCATGACAGACGCCCCTGCCCTCGTACTATATACCGGTGGGTATCTGCCGGAACATTTATTGTTGTCCAACAGCCAGTATTCCCACCCCTCCTGCGCCATTGCCCTGGAGGCCCAGGACCTGCCTGATGTCATGCACCTCCTGCCAAATGCTTACCACCTCACCACCCCATCACAGCCTTTTCACCGGATAATACGTTTTCATGTTATTTAGTGATTTGTCTTTTCAATCTTTGCTTGAGCATCCTCCTCAGCAGCCACGATGGGATGGCCGGAAAGCAGTTTAAATGTACTTTTCTCTCTGTCCTATAAGTATGTGTTCATCCATAGACGGCAGTTGAGCCAATCCTTAATATTGGGACCCATTCTCACATCCGTATCCGGCATCCCCCTCAAACAAATCTCCAATTCAAGCTAATAAAAAGTCTTCCAGAAAATAGATAATCCCCCGGTTCACTACCCAAACCAGGGGATTCATCTACACTTATGCGTTTTTTACTCTCAAAATCACAGCCAAAAATCAGCTCGTTTTTATCGGTTAATGTCATTTATATCACAACTTCAACCTCCGGGATGATTGTGATGTAGATGACACTAAAATTTATAATTGGGGCCTAACATCACTTCCCTGCCCTACAAATTTCTTTTCCCATGCTGCACAGTAACAATATCCACTTCCTTCTTCCTCTCATGAATCTTATATATGATAATATAACTATCCACAATCAGTTCCCGGTAACCGCGGTTTGCATATCTGCCAGTCTTACGCTCCGCACAGCGGTATGGATATTCCTCCAGGCTGAAAATACCTGCCTCCAAACGGTCAGCCTGCTCTTCGGCATATTCCGGAACCTGCTCATAAATATACTGATAAATACGGTCCAAATCCCGCAGGGCACGCTGAAACATTTTGATTGCATATTTATTTTGCATACTTTCTCCTCAATCCGCTCAATGCCTCCCTGGCATCCATAAGTATGGCCCCACCTTCCATTTCAGTCTCCGCTTCTGCTATAGCAGCATCAATCTGTGTATCAGTTATCAGCCTCTCATAAGCTTCAATGCTCATAACTACAAGATCCCCATAGCCATTTTTTGTTACAAAAATCGGTTCCTGACTTTTATGGCAGATATCTGAAATCTCATTCGTTTTTCTTAAATCTGTAATCGGCATTATCTGTGGCATAGTATCCCTCCTCTCTTTGTACATAATTATATCATTATTATATACAAAATTCAATCTTTATATAAAATGATGGCCGCATAGATTTACTGTATGAATTAAATAGACAGAATCTGCCAACGATGTGTTTTAGACTGGCTTATTTCCTGCCCTCCATCATCCTGCCAGCTGAAACCGTCTTTTCGTAAAATGTTTTTACTTCTTTTTTGTCAGCTTGCTTTGATAATGTCTCAGACCGTGTTTTCTCCCACTTTTCCTTATATTCATTTGCAACAAAAAACTGCTTAAGCTCCGCCGGCGTGACTTCCCTGTCTTCATCTGCTGTATGCAAATAGTATCTGCCCATTGCAGAGGCGGCGCTTTCTTTGGCTGCCCTCATTGTGGGAACTTTAAATTTGTCCCTTTTTCCTGTAAAAGCAGTTTCCTGTGGCTCCGTATCCTGTGTGGAAGCTGTTGATATAAGAATGGATCCTCTCTGTCAGCGGGCTGCACATGGGCACGATGCGGCTCCTGTCATTTTTTGCATGCTTGACGGTGACCGCTCCCAAACAATAGTCAAAGTCAGCTATCCTGAGGTTCAGTGCTTCGGAAAGCCTGCAGCCTATGCCGCACAGGAACCTGAACAGGACGGGATCGACCTCGTTTCTGAAGGAGTTTGGCGTTTTAGGATAGGAATCGACTGCTTCCAGGAACCGCCTGCGCTCATCTTCCGTATAAATATGGGGGATATGGTGGCTTGCCGGGTATTTTGTCCTGATATCCGGCAGATATGCATGGCATCCCCTCTGCGCCATGAATTCCGCAAACCGATACAGAAGGACTTCCTTACAATGCAGAGTCCTGTCAGCCCCTCCTTGCCCATAGATAAATGATTCGGCCATCTCCCGGGTCAGTATCTGGCCCTCGTAGCCATTGTAAAAACAAAAATGGTCAAAATGCCGGAGGAACCGTTCCTGCTGTTCGAACTTCAGCCCTGCCAGATGGTTCATTTCAATAAAGGATTTCATCAGGCCGGAGAGGCCGCTTTTCCATTCATGATCATGCATCATGGACACCTCCTGTTTCTGTTGCAGGACTCTGGTACGCATCCGGATCCAAGGCACATCTGCGCAGATGTTCTACGTCAACTTTCAGGTAGATCTCAGTTGTCTTGATGTCCTGGTGTCCAAGTGTCTGTGAAATGACGGGAAGGGGAGCGCCTGATGTCAGCATGTTTCCGGCAAGGGTGCTCCTGAGGGAGTGCAGCCCGTGGTGCCCGCGGCCGCAGGTATCAATCCCCGCTTTCACAATGTAACGGCGGAGCGCAGTCCCCAGCCCGCTTCCTCCCAATGGGCCAAACGGAGCCCTGTGGCGCACAAAAACATGGTCATGGGAAGTGGCTGGCCTTCCGTTTTTCAGGTAATCGATGATGCTCCAGCCGACGGGGTCAAGCAGGGGAATGTCGATCGGCTGTCCTGTCTTTCCCATTACAAGGTGTATCTTTTTCCTGTTCCAGTCAATGTCTGACATCCGGAGGTTCCTGATGTCACCATGCGGCAGCCCCTCTCTGAGGTTCTCCGGGGTAATCGCCCCACGCTATCTTGTCTCAATCGAGAATGAAGGACAGCACCCGAGCCTACAAGTATTTTACGAACTTGTAACTTTCTTTGATATATCGGTGGATCAGTTCTTCTTTCCAGATAAAGTGCCGGACAAAAGCAGCGTCGTCAACTTGACGAACTTCTGAATTGTGTTGATGCCAGAAAACCAAAGAAGCCAGAAAAGCGGAGGTATGACGCCCCCGCTTTTCATATCCCAATATAACATATTTTTTGTTGTAACAGCGGGAATTTCGTGGATTTCGGGCCAATTTGGCCCGAAGCCATATTCTGTTTATTTTTTTAGTTGAAGATATATCTACTGTAAAAATTGTTTCAGATATTTTCCAACATTAGAAGGTATTTCATAGTAACGCGGAAGCTCATAATTTGGCATATCAGTATATAAATACTCTGACCTATCCTCAATATAATAAACATCTTCTGCTTGATACAATAAATCGCGTGACTGTTCTTTTAATTGCGGATTTAAGTTTTTCCTTTCTAACGCATACCTAACAATAGAAAGAATAGGTTTAGAGTCCTCCGGTATATTTTCAACGATAATCCAATTATACATTTCTTCTTGTTTTAAAAATTCGGTAATTTCGTGCAAATCGGTAATTTGAGTAATTGTATTATCAACAGCAGAAACAATTTCTATTTTTTGCTCTTTTGAGGCACTGGCAACGCCATCATATGTGATAGAATTGCCAATAATTTGAGATACAAAATCATTATTGCCTGTATTATCATAAGTTTGATTTCCGTTCAGGTACTCTGCGGTATCAACACTCCAGATGTTTGCCGAAATAGCGTCTACAAAATCTATATCAATTAACAAAATCCATTTTTCATTTTGCTTTTCAGCCTTTAATTTTAATTCAACCGTTTTTGTGTCACTTAGCGGTATTTTCCTGATTTCCTTTATCATTTCAGAATCGGTTTCAACTCTTTGAAAAATACCATCCATATTCAAATTTGTAATTCGCAATCTGATTTTTGCGGTATCATTATCCTGTGCAACATCTAAAATTTCCCATGAAAGATTTTTAACTATTTCGTTATCCAGTTGATATGCTAATTCCTTGTCGGAAGCAACTTCCTGCTCGTCACTCAATTCCCCAAATAAAGTATACTCAACATTTTCTGTTCCCCACGGAGTAACCATTATCTGCCTATTATTTGTATAAGCATTGAATTTATCCATATCAAGATTTTTTAATGCCATCATAGTATCGTTTATCGTATTTTTCAAATCTTCAGTTTCTTCATTTGAAAAGGTGGAGCTAGTTAAGGACAAATCATTTCCAGAAATGCCATCGTACCCATTTCCACAAGCACATAAACTAAGAATAAGTAAACTACTCAAAATAATACGCCCTAAAGACATTTTAATCCTCCTTAAAATATGGAACCTAATAGCTCCATTGATATAACAAAAAGTATAGGTACTACTACAAATACACCAAAAGCAATTATCAATATCGCGAGTGCCACTCTTATAGACGCAGGCAAATCATGTAATTTATTAAATCCCCTTTTTTCCTTATATACAATATGATCTTTGTATACTATTTGGTTATCGAGTTCCTTGCCTGTTAATATATAATCGGTGCTAACTTCATAAATATCACTCAACTTCAAGATATTATTTATGTCTGGATTTGCTTGGCCACTTTCCCATTTTGAAATAGCCTGTCTTGAAACATCCAATTTTTCTGCTAACTGTTCTTGAGATAAGTTCTGTGATTTTCTTAACGCCTGCAATCTATCTGATAAAGTCATTACCTTTCCTCCTATATACTATCATTCCACTATGGTTGCAAACCACCAACTAGAGTTGAAATTTAGTCAACCAATGGTTGCAACTTCCAGTTTTAGCCTATATAGCTATCATAATAGCATTATTGGATTGAAAAGTCATTCTCTTTATCTGTATAATATTTTGGGTCTTTTTATAAAAAGCACAACCTGGCAACCTTCATATTTGTGCCCTTTATTTTAACAAATTGTTGATAATTTTCAGGGTGTCGCTAAACGGCAAGCGATGCAAGTGTCTATACACTTGCGAATTTTCCACGTTCCGGCTCCCGCCAAAACTGAAAAATCCCGCTTGTTGGGGCCAGCCCCAAACCCTGCGAAACCTCGGGCCAACTTGGCCCGAAGCCCTGGCGCTCCGCTTGATTGGTTGCGTCTCATTCGCTATCGCTCCTGTTCCTTATTTTTCTCCTGCCCCGTCAGGCCGAGCAGATAATCAATGTTTGCTTTTGCCGTAGTGACTTCCCGCATATCTTTTCGGGCCTCCCGGTACTCAGCGTAGAGTTCCTTTTTTTCAGCCGCCAGCCTGCGGCCAACCTCCTTCTGCTTCTCCATCTTCGGGAGCTTCGCCCCGTCCAGAATGGCGCTCATTTTGGCCCGGGCCGCCCGGTAAATCTCAATATCCGCCTCATGCTCCGCAAGGAATTTTTTACTGTACCGTGAAGCCTTGTACGCCTCAAACACGGGGCGGGTCTTTGCGTAGTTTACCGTGGTCCCTTTGAGTTCTGCATTGGCGGCAAGCGCGGCCTCCACCGTCTTGATCTTTCCGGCCAGAACGTGAAACCGCTCCGTGGCCTCCCCGGCCTTTTTCTCCAACTGCTCATACTCTGTCAGGCCGTTGTCCTGCAAGTAGGCCAGAGCCGCCGCCATTTGCTTTAAGTTGAATACCTTCGCCCACCGCTCATAGGCCGGGCCTTTTCCTTGAAGCCGGTTCTGAATGTCGATAATCAGGTTGAGCCTGCGGCCCGGCTGGAGGGCAGGGGGAAGCTTTTGTAATGAGGGGAAGTTATCATATTTTAGCTAATAGGCTAAAAGTCGGATGGCATATTGACTTTTATTCAGGCGAATTGGATAAGAAACGACCTACTTTTTGTTAATGAACTAGAGATATATGAACAACGCCTCATCCACCACAAGCGGAGCCGGGAGCGGGAGGAACGGTAATGCCACGCCGCAGGCGGAATATCCCGCTTTATGTGACAGGTGCCGGATTCTTTTTTCTCCTCCTGTTCCTGAATCGGCAGTTCGATTACTGTATCATGCACCAGGTTTTTCACCGTCTGCTTGCTTACGGAATCCATCAAACTGGCATGCTCGCCACCCTTGCGGTAGCTGCTCTCCAATGTTTCTTCCAGTATGGCTGCCGCAGCCCCCATGTTGATTCTTTGATGTCCCTCTATTCCAATCACCTCGTCCAGCAGATATACGGATTTCCCCGTCTTTTTTGATGTATAGCAGGTACGTTTAAATCGGATACTGCCCAGCGGCAGAAGCAGTTCTTTGGGCTGGCCATTCTGCTCAACTACATAGGCCTCCAAGCGTTCCGCACTGTTTTTTATGGTCTGGTCTATCGTTTCCAGTGTCTCTACCAGAATGTTCCGTGCCAGATTCAGGCTTCTTTTCATTGTATTGTTCAAGCTAACGAATTATAATAGCATAATGAGAGATATTGAGTGGGAATTACTACACAATTCAATGAAGGGAGTTTCGCCATGAATAAAGTTTTGATTATAGATGACGATAAAGAACTTTGCGCTTTGATTAAACGCAGTGTACTATCGGAAAATATAGAAGCTGATTTTTGCAATACCGGGAAAGAAGGATTGCAAAAATTAAAGGAAAAGGACTATCAACTTGTTATACTGGATATTATGATGCCTGGTATGGACGGATTTGAAACACTGGAAGAAATCAGAAAAGAAAGCAGTCTGCCGATTTTAATGTTCACATCCAAAAATGACAGTGCTTCTAAAGTGCGAGGCCTGCGGGCGGGAGCTGATGATTATTTGACAAAACCTTTTGATATGGACGAGCTGATAGCCCGTATCGTTTCCCTTATACGCCGCTACACCCGCTTTAATCAGAAGGACGGAACACCACAGCAACTTACATTTGATGGGCTGGAAATTGATCTTGAAAATCGTTCTATCACAACGGAAAATGGAACTTTTGAGCTTCCACCAAAGGAATTTGACCTGCTCTTATACTGTGCCAAAAATCAAGGAAAAATTTTGACAAAACAGCAGATATACGAAGAAGTGTGGGGAGAGGAATATTTCTATGACGACAGCAACATTATGGCGATTATCAGCCGACTTCGCAAGAAATTAGAAATAAATCCCGGAAGTCCGAAGTATATCCAAACGATTAAAGGAATTGGCTATCGCTTTAACAAGGAGGTTTGATTTTTTATGGAAACTATCGCATTTCTATCAATGATGACTGCTCTTTTATCTATTCTTACCTCCTGCTTTATGATCCGGCGTGTAAAAAAGCAGATAGCAGAAATAACGGATGCTTTGTCTGATGTAAAAAACGGAAATGGAAATAGGCGCATTTTATTAGCAACAAATGAGCTGGTGGCCCCTCTTGCTTATGAAATAAATGAGATTATTGTGTCTTATGAAAATAGACTTTCTGTTGTTCGGCAGACAGAGGAAACAAACCGACAGCTTATGACGAGTCTCTCCCATGATGTAAGAACACCGCTTACAACGCTTATAGGGTATCTTGATGCTGCACATAAGGGAATTGTTACAGGCAAAGACCGGGATGATTATATCGAAACTGCCCGCCGGAAAGCTCATGATCTGAAAGAATACATTGATGTTCTTTTTGACTGGTTCAAACTAAACTCTAATGAGTTTGCTATGGAGATAAATACTGTTGAAGCTGCGGAATTGACAAGAAATATTTTGATTGACTGGATACCCATATTTGAGGATAAACAGATAGATTACAACATTGATATTCCCGAACAACCATTCCGGGTAAAACTTGATACAGATGGCTATATGCGGATATTGAACAATCTTATTCAAAATGTGATTGCTCACAGCCACGCGGATAAAATAGAAATAGCCCTGTCGAAGCAGGGAGGGAATATGCAAATTCTGTTAGCTGATAATGGCATAGGGATTGAAAAAGAAGATTTGAAGCATATTTTTGAACGGCTCTATAAGTGCGATAAGGGACGGTCTGAAAAAGGAAGTGGACTGGGGCTTTCTATTGTACATCAGCTTGTAGAGAAAATGAACGGCACAATAACAGCAGAAAGCGTCCGGGGAAAAAGGACGGAATTTATTTTACTTTTTCCCTTGGTAGATTAAGGCGCTCCCGTCTTTCATGGCGGGAGCCCTAATTATTTCAGGGATCTGCATTTCAAATTGCAAGGTTAATGCAAGGTTGTGGCAAGGTTAATGCAAGATTGGCGTGATAGAATACTTTACAGAACAGGAGGTTTGAATATGGACAAAAATTATATCATTGAAACAAAAAATCTTACAAAACAATACGGCTCACAGAAGAGTGTCGCTGACTTAAATATCCATGTGCAGAGAGGAAGAATTTATGGTCTGCTTGGAAGAAACGGAGCCGGAAAAACTACCACCATGAAAATGCTGCTTGGATTGACAAAGCCAACTTCCGGCGAAGTCAAAATATGGAGGAAATCTTTACAGGGGAATGAAAAGAAATTATTACCCCGTATTGGCAGTTTGATTGAGTCGCCCGGTTTTTATCCTAACCTGACTGCTACGGAAAATCTGCGTATATTTGCAACCTTGCGGGGAGTACCAAACCGTCATGCAATCAAAGACGCTTTGGATTTGGTAGGACTGCCTTATAAAGACAAAAAGCTGTTTTCTCAATATTCTCTTGGTATGAAGCAGCGGCTTGCGATTGCACTTGCCGTTATGCATGACCCGGAACTTTTGATTTTAGATGAACCTATCAATGGGCTGGACCCTATCGGAATTGCAGAAGTACGCTCTTTTATTCGTAAGCTTTGCGACGCAAGGGGAAAATCAATTTTGATTTCCAGCCATATCCTTTCAGAAATCTCTCTACTGGCTGATGATATTGGCATTATCGACCATGGCGTGTTACTGGAAGAAGAAAGCCTTGCAGAATTGGAACAGAAAAGCAGCAAACATATCCGCTTTACTCTTTCCGATACTGCACAAGCAGCAAGAATTTTAGAACGTAATTTCCATGAAAACCATTTTTATATACAGGACGACCATAATTTACGTTTGCATAATCTCAATCTGCCTGTAGGAAAAATTGTGACTGCTTTTGTGGAAAATGGATTGGAGGTATCAGAAGCCCATACCTGCGAAGAAAGCCTTGAAGATTATTTCAAGCGTGTGACAGGAGGTGAGGGAATTGCTTAAACTGGTTAAATGCGAGTTTGCAAAATTAAAGCGAAAACCCTTGGTGTTTATTTCCCTACTGCTTTCGGTTTTGATGCCACTGGCTTACGCATTTTTTCTAGCAGATGCGGAAGCCAGCGTGGATGCCGTAAATGGCATCATGTCCAGCTTGTTCCAACTCAGTGCCTACCTGCTTTTAATGCCTTTTCTCGTTATACTGGCTTCCAACCTACTGTTTGAGGAACTGGACTATGATACTCTGAAAAACCTTTTGACTGTACCGGTTAACAGAACGAAATTGGTGCTTTCTAAAATGTTGGTTTTACTACTTTTTGCCATTGGATTTATGGCTGTTGGCGGATTTGTAAACCTTGTAGTTCTGCTGTTTCAAGGCTGGAAGCCTGTGGGTTTCTGGACATTGTTTTTAGTAGGACTTGAAGAAGGACTCATCATGTGGGTTGGTGCATTGCCCTGTGTTTTGCTGGTAATCCTCCTCAATAAAAATTACATTGTGTCAGTTGTGATTACATTTTTTTATACCATTATCAACTACATTCTTTCCATGAATGACATTTTTCTGACACAATCTTTTGGTCTGAACGCCGGAACACTGCTGCCGGGGCCACTGGCTTTCCGATGGACATTCCAGTTTTATGACCAAAGCCATCCAAACACAGAATTGGCGGATTTGCTGGAACGTATCAGCCCTTATTTTCTGAATAATGTCCAGGTATTCAGTGTCATCCTTGTGGAAGCCGCTATATTTCTTACTCTGATTGCGTTGGTCTACCGACGCCAGGAAATTTAAGGGGGTGTGGTTATGTGGAATTTACTGAAATCAGAATTGCTGAAACTACGTCGCTGTCAGATCTTCCTAGTGGGGCTTGTAGCACTCGCCCTTTGCCCATTCGTTCAATACGGAAGCCAGCTTATTGTTTCGGCGGAATACCGAAATCCGAACTTCGATTTTACAACCCTTTTTGAAAATGTTGTCTGGGGCAATACCCAGATATTCCTCCCTATTTCTCTGGTCATGATTGGCGGCTGGCTCATTGACCGGGAAGCTGCCCATGATACGCTCAAAAATATCATGACAATCCCCATTTCCATGCCAAAACTGTTAGGTGTCAAACTGCTTCTAATCGGTATCCTGGCGGTTCTGTTGGGAATTTACAGTGCAGGTGTTACCCTAATAACAGGGTTGGTGGTTGGTTTGCCCGGGTTGACTGCGGAGGTGTTTTTCCACTGTGGCACACAAGTTGTGATGGCAGCTTTGACAACCTATCTGGTTTGTATGCCCCTGATCCTGATTTTTGGGCAGATTCGGGGGGCATACCTGAGTGGTTCAATCTTGGCATTTTTCCTAGGGTATAACATTATGTTTTTCAAAGGCGGTGCTCTGGCCAGCACATACCCGTTTTCGGCGGCACTGGTTTTGGTGGGCTTCGACATGAGTGAATATGCTGGAACAACCACAGACCCTAACCTTTTGCTGGCCGCCGCCGGGGTTGGCATCATGGTTCTGTGGGCTATGATGTTGCTGGCAATGTCCGGTAGGAAAAAAGAAATGAAGTCCCGCAGGCAGACAAACGCAAAGAAAAAAGCGAAAAGAGCTGTACGCAGGAAAGGACGGAAATGATAGTGAAGAAGATAGTTCTTCAGGATCACGAAGGTAAAGTCTGGAACCAAGCTGCGGCGTACAAATGGAAACTGATGGGACTGATCGGATTCCGTATGTTGAGAAATTTCTCGTTGGACATTCGTGCTGGAGTTGTTACTGACATTTCCGAAAGCGGGGCACGCAGACTGATACGGGAAGTGTTGTGCCCGGAATTTAACATTTTCCCACCGGTAGGATTTGATACAGAATTAAAGCACATGGTATTTCACAGGATGCTGGACGAACAGGTCGGAATCCTCAATTTCCTTTCAGAACAGCGAACAGCTGTCATAAACGGAGCTGCAGGAACTGGAAAAACCCTGATAGCCCAGATAGGAGAGAATTACATGCGTACAATTGACCTTTGTTGTGGAATTGGCGGAATAAGGAGAGGATTTGAATTAGCTGTTCTCTCCGCCATAATATACAATCAATGTCTTCTCACCGTTCAGGGAATAAATTTCGCCATCCATACCAGACAATTCCTCTGCAGGTTCTCCCCATCTGGCGGCAATCTTGTTGCGGCTAAAACCTGCCAATTCCTTTTCTAACACGTCCTTTGTCATTTCTCCTGCCTCCTGCAACGCTGGAACCTCTTTTTTACTGCCGCATCCAGCATCCCCTTACGGTTCTATGGATTTTTCATGGCATCTGCTTTATACTGAAAGAAAACAGATGCGGGAGGAATACCATGACAGCGATGGCTATTATTGAAAAATGCAGGGAACGTTTAAAAGAAATTCCGGAATTGCAAAAGAAATTGTCTCAGACAGAGGAAAGTGCCCGTGTTAATGCTTTCCGCCTTGAAAATTTGAAGAAGGAGCAGGCCATCCTCTCTCAGATCATGACAGTAGTTGATGCGAATGAGTCCAGCCTTCCTCGATCCACGCCGTCCCGACCTTCCAATGAATTGATGGAAAATCGCCTAAAAGCCTATGCAACTGTTCCAGATATTGCAGAAGTTTGCACTGGGAAACATGATCTTGCCATTGTTACTGCTTATCTAGCCGGAAAATCTGCAGCGGATATTGGAAGGGAATGCGGACTCTCTTGTGCCCGTGTCCTGGATATTCTGGATAATGTAAAGAGACGGTGTCTCTGGTATGATAAAAGAAAAAGGTATTGAGTTTCTCAATATATCAGTTCCTTGTTTTAATCACAACCCGGAGACGGGCGGATTTCCTCCTGCCATGCTCCGGGGCATTCTTCTCATATTCTGAAATCCATCATACACTGGGTCATTACTCTGCTTTTGTAAGCTGTTCTATGGACCGGCCCGCCCGAATCTCTTGTAAGGCTGTCTGATAATCCTCACTCTGTGCTGAATGCCTCCCGGCACTCTTCCTGATCGCTGCCGTAAAAATTGACAGACAACAGCTCGCCTTTTCCATAATAGCCCACAAAAAATCTGCAGACCAGCCTCCGTCTCCGCAGCCTCAAAGGCTTTCATGCGAAATCCGGGCAGGCTGCAGCCCGTCAGCTTGATTGGAACCGCCTCCGGCGGAATGGTCTGTAAATACGTCTGCTCCATTACCTTCGCTGGAGCCGGCTGTCCGTCTTTTTCCGCATGAAAAGGCGTGATACGGACAGCTAGGGCGCTCTCTGGCGGAAAACCACTGTTTCTCCATTCTCCCCTTCCTTAGCCGTCCAGCCCGAAGGAAGCGCAATCTGCCAGCCAAGCGGAAGCGTCTGTTCTGACCAGAGGTTTTCTTTCTTCCAAAACTCCTGATTGCTTCCCGTTTCATAACTCACATGGGGAAGATAGGGATATTCGGCAAAATCCTTCCTGTGTTTCCTGGCCCACGCCTTGGCCGGAGCGTAAAGAATGGCCTCAAATTCCATATCCTTGTTTAATTTCTTCCTGCCATCCAGAATCTTTTGATAATATGCCCGCCCATTGACCAAAGCCACGCACCGGGCATAGAGAAAACCATCATCGGAAAAATGGCTGCCCGCCCTATAGGCCCGCAATGCAATCTCCGGCTTGTCCAACTCGTACAAAAGCTCAGCCATCTTATCCTCAAACTGGTTCGCTATCTCCCAGGACAGTCCAATGGACAAGATAACGCAAAACCGCATCCATTTCCTGATTCCCGAACCATTTCCTCAGCATTTCCGGCCGCCCTGCCAAGTATCGACGTTCTTCCTCTTCTATGTATCCAAAGTAATCCGGCTGTGTGCTGAAATGATCCTCTTCCTCCCCGCTGCAGAAATCATATGATCTCCGTCCAGAAAAACCTGTGTTCCCTTTCCAGTATCCGCGAATTTTTCGCAGGCGCGTCCACCGCCATGCGGGCCGCCGCCTCGCCGCAGCCAGGAAACAGCGCATATTGCAGAAAAACTCCCATTCCAATCCCTTCCTTCTATGTTCATGCACAGCACTCCCATAAGCCTGCCATTCAATTTTGATTCATCATGGAATCCATATGCTTCCTACAACTTCTTCTCGTTCACAATCTCCTGAACGGATTTGCTATTCGTATCTATTTTAACCGTATCAAGCATATGATACAATGGAATTCTCACAATGCTTCGCCCTATCACAACATGCGGATTCCGGCAGAAATATCTTTCATTAGCCGTTCCCTTACATGCTTCTCATCTGCCACAAGAGAAATACAATGCATGTTGAGTGTGTCGTATTGATGTCAAGGGTAGAGAAATAGAAAACTGAAAAGGTGTAGAAAACAAGGGATTTCCGAGGGTTTGGACAGTTTGGAAAAATTGTTCCGGCTCTCGGATTCTTGCGTTCTAAAAGACAGTGGGAACTGGTCAATCGTGAAAAGTTACAGAGAGCTGAGATGACAGGATAGAAATGGGGTGTGTTGTGTAGACATGATTGTATCATTGTCGCCCGCATTGAAACTGGGATTAACGACCCTGACCCTGTGCGGCGAGCGCAATATACTCATGGTCGAAGGTTTTCAAACGTCGTACCTAATTAAAAGGGCATTGTGCGAAAAGCCTGGCAGAAAATAAAGTGGTATGATGTGAGCATCATAGGGATGAGCCAAACAACACTTTGCTCATGGCTATGAACATCAAATATAGGAGGTGCTACAATGCACGCATGGGAAGCAATTGAACAATCCTTGGATTTTATCGAGGTACACTTGACAGAAGAAATTTCAACGGAAGAACTGGCAAATACCGTCGGCCTGTCCCCTTTCTATTTCCAGCGCTTGTTCAAGCGACTGGTAAATAAACCGGTTCAGGAATATGTGAAGCTCCGCCGTTTGGCAAAGGTGATTGAGAATCGGGGTGACTCCGAACAGAGAATTCTTGATGTTGCCTTGGACTATGGCTTTTCCAGCCATGCGAACTTTACACGGGCTTTCAAGGAAACGTATGGGATTACACCCGAAGACTACAGGAGGGATTTACCAATGCTCAATACATTTGATAAGCCGGAGGTTTCCATGAATTACGTCCTGGTTGATGAAGGGGTCCCGCTGGTGGCAGGCGATATCATTTTGGAAATCCAGAGAAAGTCGCTGGCGAACCCGGAAGTCTACCTTGGTCTGGAGACTGCAGTTCGTATTTCTGAGCAGATTCCGGTCGGTGAAGGCACTGGCGTAGATGCGCCGGGGCAGCTTTGGAAACGGTATCATGTGGAGAAAGCCTCAATTAGGGCCAATCTCAATACCAGCGTGGAAATGGGAATGTCCCATACGGAAGATTCGGCGCAGGGCCTTTTCAATTATTTTGCGGGTGGTCTTGTCCAAAATGTTCCGAGCCAGTTGCAAGGCGGCTTCGTAAAGAAAGAACTTCCGGCAGGCGAATACATCGTTTGCAAAATTGAAGCAGAAAAATTTGAAGATTTGGTGACAGTCGCTTTGGATCAGGCTAGCAAGTACCTTTTCGGTACATGGCTGCCGCACCACAACTCGGCCACGGAGCCTTTCTCTGCGGAGAAGTATTACCGAGATGTGAAGGACATGGCCTACATGGAAATTTGGGTCAAGCCTTTGCCGTTGGATAGTAGAGCCTAAGGAGGGAAATTAGGATGGATTGGAATATGCTCTATTCAAATGTAACACCGCCAACGTGGGAGCAGGTCACAGAATATATCGTTAGCCCGTTATGGGCGGACTTTAATGAGCGTATCCAGTCCGCCTACCAGATTACACCCTGCATGGAACACAGTCGCTGTTCCATGCAGGCTGGCTGGAACGTTAAGTATAAGAAGAGCGGAAAGTCTCTTTGTACACTCTACCCGATGGAAGGCTATTTTATTGCCCTCGTGGTTGTAGGAAGTCATGAGCTTACAGAGGCAGAGCTTCTTATGCCGCTATGCTCCGACTATGTGCAAACGGTATTCAAAAACACAAAAATCGGAAATGGACAGAAGTGGTTGATGCTGGAGGTACGGGATAGAGAGATTATGGAGGATGTATTTAGCCTCATCAATCTTCGAAAACGCATGAATACTCGACCTTTCTGAGTAACGTTTGGTCCTCCGGCAAAGGCGCTTCCTTCAGCACCATTCTCCCACTGACCGCCTTTAAATCCCCATAAACGTCTTTATATTCAGGGAAGTAGATGGCGAACCATCTGGCAGTCCGGTTCTTGATCCTTGTAAGCTCCTCCTGTGTCTGAAAACGCAGGTTTGACAAACTCCTGATCTCTGCATAGATGCCGGTTGGTATGTAAGGGTAAGAGAAGCGCCCTTCATTTACCAGTGCGGCAATGGTCTTGCGGTCATTCTTGTTGGGGTTGTTGTCGTCCAGCTCTTTTGACTTCTTGACATGGTGGGGATTTACGTGTAACGGCTTCATTCCGTTATCCTGCAGGAATTTCCCCAGTGCAAACCAGTAGTGCCCGGTGGGCTCCATTCCAGGGATTACAGCGGTTTTTCCTTGCTGTTCCGCTATGTCCTCCATCCATGCCTTGAATGTCAGAAACCCTGCTTCTGTATTACTGAATTCCAGTGGTTTCTTCGTGTACTCATAATTTCTCCAGTCAAATGCCCTGGCGTAATGGGTCTCACTGCCGACATCAATTCCAACAATCAAAGTTTTTTCAGTTATGGATGCAATTTTTGCGTTTTGTGTGTTACAATTCATTTTAGATACCTCACTGTTTTAATAAGATTTTTTACTAACCGGTCAAGTCAGTAATCTTATTTTACTCTGAGGTATTTCTTTTTCTCAACCCTCTTTCTTGGAACTCCCTATACTTGAATTATACAGGAAGCTCCTTGGTAATACGTACATCTTCAAATTCCCTGCCCCATCCCTCGAAACACTGGGCCTTCCACTCTGATTTAACCGCATCCAGCTCCACCGTTGTCAGCTCCCCATGGCTTTTAATCTCTAATACCCACCGTACTTGATTGGTAACAATTTCCTCATTCAGTTTCTCACACTTCCAGTTCCGGCTCATGACAATTCCATGTTCTGTCAGGACCGCGCCATATTGCCCCATGAGTTTCTTTCCGTATGCATCCCTGTCCGCCAGAACCTGATAGTCGCCCAAATGCCTGACCACATGTATGGCATCCTCTATTGTCCTCGGACATTCCGCCTCCAGTACCGCCATAATCTTATTAGATGATTCTTTCGTACCATCGAATATTTCATCTTTCAAAAGGGCCACAAATCTGTTGATTACGCTTAATTGGGTACCGGCAGGAATATAACCATATATTTCTTTAAATAACCCGCCGCACTGGGTGTAACTGCACAGTTCCAGATCTTCCTTGAGTGCTGACTGTGCCATTTGCCCCTCTGAATTTGTGTCATTGTAGCAATCCAGATTATAAGAAAGATTAATAATCTGCTGGATGGATACTGGCTGCTCTGTTTCTATCGCAGCCTTGAAAACAAATTGCTCCATTTCTGTCATATATTCTAATCTTACTGCCAGCAGCTCAAGCTCATCGAAGTATGACAGATCATTTATCTCCCAGCCTTCTAAGGCGAATGAAAGCAATGGATCTAACGATTTAACGGAATGGATTGTCCATTGGTTTCCAAACTGCCTGTCATGATCAAAACGTGACACAATATCAGCACAGCCGATATCTGTAAATGGTAAAGTAAATTGTTTGAGCCAAACATTTCTTTTTATTACAACCTCTAACAGATTCCTCACCTCCTGATATTTTATTTGATTTTCTTCATTTGATTTACATCATTACAATACTCTGTTTTTGTCTTTCCTCCAGGAATATCCGGTCAAATTCCGGCTCCATATCCAAACTGATTTTCAAAGATATATTAACTGCTCTCATATCCCTGCCATCCAGGTGTCCTATGTACTCCTTCAATCTCGATTTATCAATGGTACGGACCTGCTCCAGCAGAATCATCGAATTTTTCTGCAAGCCATATTTCCGGCTGATTGCCACATGGGTTGGCAATGGATGCTTGTCCATCCGGCTTGTGATAGCCGCTACAATGACAGTGGGACTGTAACGGTTTCCAACATTGTTCTGGATTATAAGTACCGGACGCACCCCTCCCTGTTCACATCCTACTACCGGGCTTAAATCTGCATAATACATATCACCCCTATACATCATTCATCCCCCCTTTCTTCTGCTTTTTCCCTTATGATGTCTGTGACCTGATCTACTCCGTTCTCTCTTCCTCCCTGCTCAATGCCACATCCATGCAGCCGATTTGATCGGGCGGCTGCATGGTCTGGCATTGAAATCACCTTCTTTCCAACTTTATTCGTTGCTTCTATTCGACACTACTCCCCGAAGCTTGTCCGGGCCGCCAACCCGTCTGCCTGCAGCTGACAGGCATCATAGGAATCCCACCTCCGCCAGGTTCTCTGGCGGCCGCCCTCATTGCGTGGTCCCCGGCCAAGGGGGCTGTGACTGGACGGAAGTATCATTATGAGCTATCCGGGGTCATGGCGATTCAATCCGCTATGGACTGATTTTGAGACAGGAATTTGACGCTCTTACCTTATGCCACAAAAAACTTATTACAGGCTTTTGACGGAATCTATATTCCGCAGGCAGTCATTGCGCTCCCCTCATGTCGCTTCCGCTTCTCGCGTCCGGATAGCCAACGTAACTGGTTGGCTGGATATGAAATTTTCAATGTACATTGGCTGGATACAATAAGATAAAAATATCCCCCTACTTTTAAAAGCCGAAAAACAGGGCAAGTGATAACCAACTTTTTAAAATTTTTTTCATATTCTTTATTTCAAATTGATTCCAGAACATAAAAATGGTATAATTAAGCCATAATAAATCCAGGAGGTGAAACCTATGCCACAAATTATCCCAATCAGGGATTTAAAGAATACATCCGATATCTCCGATCTATGTCATACGTCAGAAGAGCCTATTTTTATCACAAAAAATGGTTACGGGGATATGGTAATCATGAGTATGGAAACCTATGAGAATTCCATGTGGAAATCCAGCCTTTACCGCGAGCTGGAACAATCAGAAAAACAGATACGGGAGGGCAGGACGCAGGACGCAAGGACCGCACTGACGGACCTGGGTAATAAATATGGATTATAAACTTGTAATAACAGAACAGGCAGTGGAACAATTGGACCACATCGTGGAATACCTCATATCCCATCTTAAGAACCCTTCTGCTGCCCGCGGCCTTCTGACAGAGATCGAATCCATCTACTGTCATTTAGAAAAGGATCCTTTCGTCTATCAGCAATGTGATGATGCCTTTCTGCAGATCAAAGGTTACCGCAAGGCTACTTTACATCACTATCAATACGTGATTCTTTTTCTGGTAGATGAAACCGGCAAGACTGTATATATATCCGGTATTTTTCACGAAAAGGAACATTACAGTCAAAAGCTTTAATTTTTCCTCATTCAAAAGGCAGCCGCCTGATATTAACGGGCCCGGCTGCCTTTATCTCGATTATATATCCTATTTAGCTTTTTACCCCCAGCCATTTTCTTAGCTGCTTGAGGATATTTTCCTTCCTCTTATGGATCGCAGGTTGAGACACACCGTATTTTCCCGCGAGGAACCGTTCTGATAACCCTTCATAATATATGTCGTACAGCAGATTACGCTCATCGGCAGTCAGCTGCTCCATCGCCGGCTTAAGTTGTTCAAGGCACAGTTGCCTGATTACCACTTCCTCCACTGATTCTGTAGTGTCATCATATAGTATTTCCTCTCCCATCATGTCATCCGCGTCTAAAGAATGATACAAAAATTCCCTTTGGTCCGTTTCGTCCGCCAGATATTTCCGTCTTCTTACAGCGCGGTAATGATTCATATAAATATCCCGGCTCACTTCCATAACCGCATTCCGGATACAGATAAAATATGCACGGCACCCATAAATTTCCATCCACATTTGATAAGATAAGTTCAAATGATGGAGGTGATACCAATA
>ERZ1106950.1069-NODE-1069-length-20119-cov-3.002143_pt1 | contig 20119 bp, 26 predicted proteins | sample MGYA00403675_ERZ1106950 | MGnify/ENA primary metagenome ERZ1106950 (study PRJEB35170, sample SAMEA104062410) | human gut metagenome | biome: human gut; feature: human-associated habitat; material: faeces | place: Denmark | collected 2012-06-13 ... | reverse complement strand
GATATTTGTTGCGGCCAATCCTGTACTAACATTAGACAGGTTGGTTGCAATATTGTCTAAATCACTATTCAGCCGATCATAATACTCCTTCAGCGCCTTGCCCTGGGTAGCGTCCAGGACATTCCCAGGCTCCGTTGCCAGCAGGTTGTTCACGATCTGCCCCTTAGCAACCAGCCGGTTGATAACCCGATCTGCCACGGCATTGATCAACGCCTGGACATCACTGTTTCCGCCAGCAGCAGCCACGAGGCCCTGGACATCAACAGCAGATATGGAGGCTGCGGTTCCGTCGCACCCTGCCGCCTGCCGGGCCTCCTCGGCGCTCTTGGCGGCGTCCTGTGCGTAGGATTGTGCGTTATCCTTCGGAGCCTCGTCCGTGATCACGGCATACCGTTTCGCCAGATTCGCAAAATGCTGGGCGCTGACCCCCTCAAACCCTGTGCCCCCCACTGCGTATCCTCTGGCGTTTTCGGCTGCTTGTTCGGCCTGTCCTTTTGCAGTTTGGGCGTCAAGCATGTACTGCCGGATAGTGGACAGCACAGTTGCTTCTAGTTTTGCAAGCGTTATGCTACCGTCCGGGACAAATGCCGTGATCTCCTTCCCGTTCGTATTGAATGTAATCGTCCCCGAGCTTTTGAATGTATAGGTGTCCACGAATTTTGACAGCGGAACAACCTTTTGTGTGCCGTCGGCCAGCGTCAAAACCAAGTCGTTGTTGCTGTTCAAGTCAAAATTAGCGACCACCTTTTCCACGTCCAGGTCATAGGTGGTTTTGGTTCCGTCAAGCAGTGTCACCGTCAGAACGCCAGTGTCCTTATTCAGCGTTACCGTCTTGACCATTTTGTTGACAACGGCCTGTTCTGCCTTATCCTCGGACAGTGCAACCAGCCGGTTGTCGTTCTCGTTGACGCCGCCCTCCAGGTGGTTCAGCCGGTATGCATTGATCGACGTATCCGTCAGTGGATAGTTCTTCCACAGCGTTGGGGTGTATTGCTTGTTATATTCCGCCATCTTCTTTTTCTACCTCCTCATCTATTTCCATCAGCTTACCGGATTCCAAAATAGTCGCCAGCGTGACGACTGACCGTGCAGCCAGGACGCCCGTGGTTGTAAGCCCGTTCAGCACGTTCATGGCTACTTTGATATCCCCCGGGCTGTACGCCATCATTTCCGTTTTACCCGCCATATATGGCCTCCTTGATTTCTTTGAGCTCTCGTCTCAATTCGTCAATCTCCTTTTGCTGTGCCTGATCTGTCCCACTTAACAACGGGATCATATTCTGGTATTGGATCGCCAGATACCCGTTGTACCGGTCGGTCAGTGGTAGGTCTAACCCAAGGCGGTGCAACAGCTCCACGACATCCTGAGCCACATAGCCCATGGACCGCGTACCGCTATACTTTGTCCGGTAAGCCACGCTTTTAAGCCCCAGCGTGATCTCCCGGGCTGTCTCCGGGGCGATATCCTTGATCCCCTTTTTCAACCGTTTGTCTGACCACGTTGACTGTGCCATCTCTGAATAGATGGAAAAGCAGCTTATACGGTTAGCGTACAGGTAGCCGTTGAATGTAGCCGGACCCGATACTGTCATACCGCTGCCGCATTCCAGGGCGTCTTGTACCTCCAGGTGATTGCAGTTGATCACATCGGCCCCGATGGTGCTTGTATTGGCCGTGCCGTCCAGCTTAATCCCTTTTGCTACCAGAACTCCGGTAGAGTCCCACGTAAATTTTCCCTTTGCCAGCCCTCCGGCTCCATTGGCGTCAACCCAGAAATTGTCTCCCTCAAAAAGGAAATGGCTGGCCTTGAACGTGATCACCGAACCGGCCTTATTGGCCTCCAGGTTGATGGACGCCACCAGATTGTCATAGCTCACCTTCTGCTCAATCTGACCGGCCAGTATTGATATGCTGCCGGCCAGCTCCACGTCCTGATCCGTTGCGCGCTTGACCTCAGCCGCGATCTTATCCGACACGACCTTGATCTGCGCGGAGGTCTGGGCTTCCAAATCTGTCACCGTGGCGGACACTTCCTCCACCGTCTTGATGATCCTGGCCGACTTACCTTTGAGCTGTACAATCTCACTCTCGATGGTCCCCACCTCGGACCGCTGCGGGCTGCCCTTGGACTCGATTGTATCTTGCATGGCCTGTATGCCCTTGATGGTCCGTTTGAGGACATAGGTCACGATTTTGGCGTCTGTGGTGATTGCCCTCACTCCATCGCCAACTTCCAACCACGGCATTGCATAACAGGATATTTTCGCCGGCCGGTACTCCCGGCCCCCGATCTGTTCAAGGATGGACTTGGCAAGTTTCGTAAGCTGCGCGCTGGAAAGCCCGTAAGTCAGGAAATTCCCCTCTATCACATAGCCATTCGCTCCCTGCCCGTTCGTGGCCGTCGCCCCGATGTCTCCCTCTTCCATGCGGATTTGGAGCCTATCCACTCCTGCGACCATGTAGTCCTCATGGGTGATGGTCCTGTAATATTCCAGGGTTTCCGCGTCCAGCCAGCCATCCTGTGGGAACAGGCTGTCACCGGGGTATAGTGTATCGCTGGGGTACACGCCGGATTCTTGCAGCCTGACATATACCAGCTTCCCGGCCCGGTCAATATGCCCGAAAACACCGTTGATCTCGCAGATCGCTTTCAGGACATCCCGTCCGGCCAGGGTTTGGGGCGATATGGTCTTACCCACTACCAGATCATCATTGATCAGCTCGGTGTGCGCCTGCTGCACACCACAGTACGCGCACAAGCTGTCCCGCAGCTCCCTTACCGTGTGCGTTGTCTGGTCTGTCGGGTACGTTGCCGCATACCACTCCGCCACATCGACGTCAAAACGGACCATACGATCATAGGCGGTGATCTTACGCTTAGTCCGGTCCGCCTGTTTTTTGACAGCGGTGACAGTGTACATGCCGAAAACCATCCGATATCCACCGACTGTCAGGTAGGCGGTAAACTCTCGCCCGATCAGCTCATCTTCGATATCCGCCACTACCACCTCAAACTTGGCAGCCTCGCATGACCCCCAAACAAGATCGCTGCCACTGCACAGGCTCTCAGTCATGGTCAACGATCCAAGGCATATCCGTTTCGGGCCTATCGTCAACCATGGTTCCCCGGGATCGGCCGGATATAGGTCATTTGAAGGGAATAGCGTGTTGCTGGGGTATATCGCGTCAATCCCGGACTCGTAAAACACCAGCTCCAAATATTTCACACTGTCCGGCCCGCCTGACCGATCTCGGAATTTTGCTTTGATCTCCTCCGGGAACTCTAACACGCGATCACCTCCTTAATACTCAATCAGCCCTATGCGGATCGGCTTATACCGTATATCCTTGGTTTCCGGGTCAACGTCGTAGTAATCAAACTTGACATCGGGCAAATAAAAAACGCCCGTTGTATAGGCGTTATCTTCGTCGTTCCAGTATTCCACGTTGGCTTTTATCCTCCCCGATCCACCAGGGAAAAAGGTCTGCATTTCCTGTTTTCCGGCCAGATGGATCATGGGTGTCGTCCACTCAATTTTCGACCGGGTGTGTGGCAGGACATTGCGGACCAGCTCCCCAAGCGAATCCGTGTAGGAATCCTCGTCCTGCTGCTGGTTCGGCGTGGAGCTGTACGAACCATGCGCAATGAATTTTTCGGGGAATAATCTCCCATTGATTTTCAGCAGCCAACCCTCAAACGCCACCGCCTCACCTCCCTTTTCTGCAATCAAAAAGCACCCGGGTGTCCAGGTGCTTAAAAATAAATCAAATAAAGCATAACTCGTGTCATAATAAAAACGGCTATCCCAATTACTGACGTTATGATACCAGATATTGCCATTCCTGAGCTGTCTCCACTATTTATAAGTGCAAAAATACCCAGAATCAGTCCAATCAAACACGGTGCAACCCCTATCACTACGCATGAAAAAATAAGACCAATAATACCACATACCATTGAGGCTACCGCCATTCCCATCCACATAAAATGCCGCCTTTGATTAAATTAATTTCACTTTTCTAGCGTCCATTAGCGTCATTAACGCCGCTACGCCTATTACTGCTTCCAAAATTAAATATGCTGCGCTAATTTTTATAGAACCCATACATTCCACCAAAGCCACTGCGTAGGGAATAACAAAAAGATATGTTAATACCTTGCTTCTTAATTTAATAGAAAACAGACATAATATAGATCCGGCTAAAATCCCCCAAGCGACAATAGCCGCGTTCTGATTGCCGGAAATACCACCCTTACTTGAAACAACCCCAATAAAAAACAATAATGCAAAAAATCCAAGCCCTGCATTCAATAATATAACTGCCTTTGACCGGTCAGTTTTGGATTTTCTATTGGCGCTCTCTGCGGGCTTTTCCGCTTTTTTGATCGGAAACCCACAGTTTAGACACTTTTCTGATTGATCGCTTACCTCTTTTCCACATTCTGGACATTGTATTAACGCCATTTTGTACCCCTTCCTTAATTTGATATTCTGAGTATACCAAATTAAGGAAGGAAAGTAAATAATTTAAAAGGCCATCCCCAACTGACGACCCGTTTGCTGCCTAAATTCCGTGGCCCCAGATTTCCACAGGTCCACGATGTCGTCTCGGTTGACTCCCGGTTTGGACAGGATCAAACGCAAAAGCTCGTTCTGTTCCCGCAGCAGTTGATTTTGTTCCGCATTGGCAACCATCACCGCACAGGCTATACCATCCGTAATCTGATCGCCATTCGCAACCGCTGTTCTATTTCCAATCCGCCCCACCATTTCCGGGCCGGACTCATTGGCAATGAACAGCTGACCAGTTTCAGGATATCCCCCCGTCGCATACGTTGGAATCTTACCAAGCTGCACAGTTCCACCTTCATACACGGTTAAACCGGCAACCTCAATCGGATCGATGTCAAACGTTAACTTCTCGTTGAGCCATTCCGCGAACTTATTCCACAACGCCTTTACGGCGTCAATGGCTGCGGTAAAAGAATTCGAAAATCCGGTCTTGACCCCCGATAATGCTGAAGTCCATTTCTCCGCGGTGAACCACTTTGTTACATGCTCAGTCCACCAACTTTGAATGCCGGTTTTCCATTGCGTCACAGTCTCGTCCCATTTGGTTTTCATGCTGGTCTTAATTGTATTGTACAGATTAGACCATTTTTGCGCCGTAAACCACGGAGCGATATGCTGGTTATACCAATCATTCAGCGCGCCCGTCCATTCCCCAAATGTTCCGCGGAATCCTTCGACTATCCCCATCAAGATATACCCGCCGTATGGCTCCATCTCTTTTGCCGGTGAATGAATTCCAAACACCGAACATATTCCTTCCACCACCCACGTCAACAGATCGCCAATAGGCTCCAGCAAGTAGGACACCCCAGCCGTCAGACCAGCGCCAATTCCAGCGATGATGTTCATCCCGATCTCCAAAAAGTTACTGGACGAAAAAGCCGTTTTGAAAAAGCCTTTTGCTTTTTCCAGTAGAGACGACGAAAAGCTAAAGTTGAAAAGTTTTTCCTTGATCGTATCCCATAATTTTGTTGCCCACTCGCCGCCCTGCACCGTATCGATAACAATGCCAGCAATAGCACCCACAAGAGTACCAATCGGGCCGCCAAACAATGTACCAATACCCGCGCTTACCGCAACCAGCATTCCCTCACCCATTGCGTTTAAAACGCTCTCTCCAAAATTCTCTCGGATAAACTCATCGAACATATCAATAAATTCAGAACCTAATGTCACAAAGGACGCCGAATTAAAGCTAAAGCCAGAGAGTGATAAACTAATTTGAGATAGGCCCATATCCCCCGCAAGCGACGATACTACCGCAGTTACGAGGGCTTTTCCCAATCCGCTAAATTTCAGCCCGGCCACCATAGTTACAATGGCTGTAGATATAGGGTCTGTTTTTGCCATCCCAATATATAGCTCTACTGCGGCGAGTAAAGCATTCACAATAGCCTCGCCCGCTTTCGCGAGAATGGTATCCCAATCTAAGTTTTCGAGGAACTCTCCAATCTTCTCTCCAATCTGCACCCAATCTGTCTTTTCCAGCGCTGCGCTTACGGTATCCAACAGCCCTATGGCGTATGTGGAGAACGTGTCACCAAGCGCCGCAAAATCATATTTTGCGAAAAATCCATTAATCCCGCTGGCAATGGATTGTCCAAAGTTCGACCACTCAAAATCCTTCCCGAACGAAAGCACGGCATAAATCGCCGTGTTAAGCGCCCCTGCAATACTTTGCCCTACTTCCCCAAAAAGCTCTGGCGAAATAAGACCGTTCAGGAATTGTGCGAACCCACTACCAAAATTATGGGCGGACTGGTATGCATTGTCCCAATTAATCTCCCGGAGTGCGTCCGTGATGGAGGCTCCAATAAATGCGCCGACAGAATAGTAATCCCCGGACTTAAAGGCGTCGATAATCTTGTTTGAGATTACATCCGCCTGTTTCTGGACGTTCTCCATGCTTAAGTCAAGATCCCCCAGAATCCCGCTGCCGGAAGCTCCGCCGCCTGCCCCCTTAGAGGAGGTGCGGTTGTTCAGCTCATCGAACGAGGCCAGAGATTTTGCCATCTGTTTTGCCGATCCTGCGGCGTCTGCCATATTATCAGCAACGGTCCCGGATGATCCCGCAGCGTCCGCCATTGCGCCAGCCGCGCTACCTGCCGCCGTTTCCCCACCGGAAGCGTCCCCAAAGATCGCCACCGTGAATGCCCGGAAATAGCTCGCCAGGGTTTCCAGCTTCGCCAATATGGTGTTGATCACCTGAATTACCGGCGTGAATGCGTTGATCAGCCCTTGTCCGATTGTGGCTTTCAAGCCCTCAAATCGGAGCTGAAGAATGCGGACCTGGTTGGCCCAGCTACTCGATGTCCGCGTAAAATCTCCTTGGGCGTCCGACAGCCGGTCCATGACGAACTGATACCGGAGCATGACCTTTTCTTGCTCAGTCATTTTGGCAGTAGTCCGGCCAAACCCATTATTGAGGGCGTACTGATCGAGGGCGGTCTGAGTCATAACCACGCCGAGGTCCTTCAGGCTCTCAGTTTCGCCCGTGAAGATACTTTTCAGCTTGGTGTAGGCTTCATCCTGGGAGAGGTTGTAGAACGACGCCACGTCGCCCGTGAGGCCCGTGATGGCCGCAGACATATCGTATCCGGCCTTCCCCACAATCCCGAACGATTTCGCCATAGCTCCGTAAGTACCCATGTACTTTTTCGCCATGGTTTCCGACAACCCGAACGACTCCGCAGCATTTTTCGCGAACTCGTCCACGCTGCCGGACATCGCCCCGAAGGTGACGTCTACAACGTTTTGGACCTCCTGAAGGTCCGACCCAAGTTTCAGGCAGGATTTACCAAACGACACAATCGCAGCCACGGACAGCACCGCAGCGATCACACGCCCTACTTTTTTCCAACTGTTTGAGACGCGCTCCGTCTGCCGTTTCACCCGGTCTGCGACCTGGCTGGTTTTCTGCTGCACCTTCTCCATTTCTTCCCGGTAGGGCTTCGTGTACGCCTCGATCACGACTTTCAATTTTTCAAGCGTTATTCCTGTACCCGTTGTTTTTCACCGCCTTTCCGCCCTAATTGAGGCCCCGCCTCCGGCGCATTTCGTTGTAGCGCTGCGCATATTCTTTCCTGCTGTTCCTTGCCTTCTCCAGCATTTCGGCCTTGTGTGTCTCTTCATACCGAGCTTTTCCGGCCTGGAATAGGGCAGGGTATTGTTCCCAGGGCTGCGGGATCTGCACGTCTTTATCGAATAACCGCTGCATGTACACCCCAATCAGCCCAGCCAGATCGTTGATATACAAGATCTTCTGCTTTTCCTCACGACGTCGTGTCCGCTCATATGATTCAATCCGATCCCTGACCTCGGCAAGCGAACAGCACCAAAATTCATCTGGCAGAATACCACAGTCTAGCGCTACCGGATATATTTCGTCAATCCAATCGGAGAGAGTTATAAATTCTCTTTGATGTCCTTCACTTTCTCGCCCATCTCCTCCTGCTGATCCGCCGTAAAAAAACCACTCACCGTCATAATGCCGTCAACGATCACGTCAGTGAAGAGGGTGAGCTGGGTTCCACCGTCCTCCATGTAGCGGTCAAACGCGGCCTCGATGTGCTTATACTTGACGTTGCTGTTCCACGGCGCAGCGGCCGCCTGAATCACGGTAAGCATAATGCTCAAGGGAGGAATTTCCCCACCCAGCAGCAGGGAGATCAGGTTCCGGCGGTATTTGTCCTCCAGCTTCCCAATCTGCGCGGTGGTCAGTTTCAGCTTGTACTCCTTGCCTCCCACTTTCCAGTAGGCGAACGGGCGCCGCTTCGGCTTGGGATCGTCAACAACGTCCATCTCGTCACGGTCCATCTGCTCATTCTCTTCGTCCAGTCCATACAGTTTTTCCATTTGTCATTTCCTCCTTATGCACCCGCGGATGTCCCGGGATCTGTTACTTTAAGCTCACTCTGCAAGGCAATGGACAAATTAAATTCAACCACTCCGTTTACCCCGCCTCCGGTACGTTTTACGGACACCTGGCCGGAAAATTCCGTCGTTGTCCCGTCGATCAAGGTTTCCTGAAAATCCAACACCTCGCCGGAATCCTGGGCTTTCCTCATAACTCTATAGGGGCTATCCTCTTTGGTATTTTCGTACCGGAATTTATATACCAGATCCCCGGGGTCCCCAATTCCATTCTCGTACTGCTTGTTTTTATCCGTCAGACAGGTGTTCTCTACCTTCTCCGGTTCGATACCCATTTCGGGGATCTCTTTCAGACCAGGGAGGTCTGTAAAAGAAGCGCCCCCGGACTTCTTAAAACCCAGCTTTGCGCCATTCGCTAACATCTAATATCTCCTTTCTTATGCATCATGATAGACATCTCCTGTCTCCACATCGATTATCATGTCATACCGCAGTAACTTGTGCTTCCTTCCAGTCGGGTCATCTACGTCCTGACACAGCTTCCGTAGCAAGCCCAGGGCGGAGAGGGCAGCGTCTACAGCCACAGCGGCGGCGGATGTGCTCATGCTGTGGTAGATATCAATGCGGTATCTGACATAGGCTTTCTGCTCTTTCATGTCGGTGTACTCCACCACCTTGTTGTCCTCTTCCATGTATTGGATCGCCGGCTCTTTTGCCCAGTCCTTGGGGTAACTGTCCGTCACATTGTCCGTCACTTTCAACAGAGCCTTGTACACCTCGTCTTTTACGTTGATCATCTGCACACCTTCCTTAATTCCCGTTTGAGGGCATTTTCCATATTCGTGACCACCCGATCCTCATTGTTTTTTAAGGCTGGGTACATGAAGGGCCGCGCGGGCTGTCCAGTGCATTGATAGAATCGGCCGTCCTCCGTTTCGATGTAGAACCAGTGATACTTTTCCGCCAGTCCCTTGTCGATCTGGCTTTCATGTATCCACCACGGGTCTTGCGAATACGATGGATTCAGCACCGGGGATATCCCCGAGTGATTCGCCTCTCCTTTCGGGCCGGTTCCCATCTCCACATAGCCCGCATACGCCTTGTTGGTGTAAGCAGCTCCAACGGTCACGTCGCCGTCCCTCTCCACCATTGTGCGGATACTGTCTCTCAGCTCTCCACCCTCAACAGGGCACAGCAGCTTGGCCTCGGCCTGAATCCGCTTGATTTGGTTCCTGACCAGGCGTTCCATGTGCTGGTCTGCAATCCCTTCCAACGCTTCAAGCTTCCGTTCCAGTTCTTTGCTCCCGTGGATCATACGTGTTCAACCTCCAACGTCAGCAACCGGTAGGGATATACCGCAACGATCTTGTAATCTGGTTCATCCCCCGGCCCTACGTACAGACATACACCGTCACCCGCCTGGAAGAATGGACCACTCTCTATCTGATACCCTTGGGGCCCATCGCTGGAAAATACCTCGCAGTAATCCCCTGTTACCCGCAGATTTCGGATATTGGGAAGTCGCTGGCCGTACATTTCCGCTTGCAGCTTCCCGCCCGCGGCCCACTCCTCAGCCGTGAATGCTACCGGATCTCCGTATTCAATATAGCTGCTGCCCTCATTATTCTTTTTTGGGATCGCCCCTCGGTGATAATACTTCCGCAGCCTGCTCCGTTTTTGCCTCATAGATTTTTCCTCCCACCCGGGCCAACCGGAACCGGTCCAGGACGTCGTATACCTGTTTTGGTGCGTCCTCAAAACTGTACGATTCCCCGGCGGCGCTGCGGCTGCTCTCGCCCTCTGTCCCCATCCGGTTCAGTGCAATCACAGCTAGGTCCCGTACCGTCTTTTCCATGCCTGTCACGACTTTGGTCCGGCCGGTATAGGACAGCACAAACTCCATCGCGTCCTCCAACAGCAGGGAGAGCAACTTGTCATCGCTCTCCCCAGTCAACAATTTAAGCTTTTCGACGTCTGTCAATCAGATCACATCCTTTAAGACAGCCAAAAGCTCCGATTTGGTCAAACTTTTTGCTCCTTCAATGCCGTTTTTCACTGCCAGCTCCCTAAGCTCATCAACTTTCTTCTTCCCAAGCTCAACCGTCTGGTTTGATACACACACTCCATCCGCTTCAAAATCAACAGCTCTAAACCCCTGGCGTTTGAACTTTTCAACCTGGTTCTCACTGTCAACAATCCGCTCTACATTATCCCTTATTAACCTCATCAGTTATCCTCACCCCTATGCCGACGGCTCGGCATCCTTGATATTCAGGTAGATACTGTCCAACTTATTATCCATTACCCAAATATCATGGAAGCGACGGTAATCCATCTGCCAGGCATTTAACTTCTGATTGATTGTGGGGTCAAAGATACGCATGATATCCTGTTTGGTTATGGCAATCGGAGTAGTGCGCGGGCAGATAAAGAAGTTGATATCCTTTGCCGTGGTTCCTTTTACATATCCCCCCTCCTTCTGTCCCTCAGTCTTGCCATCATAAAGCGTAATTGCGGTGTACATACGGTTGGACGGAGTGGAAAGAATCGGCACATCATCCACAGCCGGAACTGCGGTATTGATTCCACCCTTTGAAAATGTAGTATTCTTAATCTTTCCGGACAGTTCAAGCTCCAACTCCATAATCATGTCCGGCGTGGCGTGGATCACCAGCGGCCCGTTATACAGTTCGCGGATAGCCTTGATACCTTCTTTCAATTTCCGAAGGGCAGAAGTACCCGTAGCTCCCGGTGTATAGCCATAAGAAACCATACCTGCTTTTTTTGCCACTATGGTTTCTGTGGCAATTTTGCTAATACGGTAGGCGTCAATCTCGGGTACCACAAACGTACGCTGAAATTCTCCCATAACGGCCGCCGCCGTGGTTACAAAATTGTTCTCGTTGATGTCGATAGGGTCAAGTTGGAATTTACGGCCTCTATCCTGGGTCATCTTCCTGGTCTCATACTCCAGGGTGACGCCGCCCTGCTGGTAGCCATTGTCCCGGTCGTAATCCCCGAGGCCCTGGACGCTCATCTTCGGGATTTTCACCTCGGAACCTCCGTTATAGATCACCTGTCCGGCGTTGGCGTCCATCCAGCCGGTAACAGCCTCCCGGACGGCTACCTTGTCCAGAGTGTTCTGGAATAATGTTGCAGTTGCTAATGTATTAATTGCCATAATCGTTTCTCATCCTTTCTTAGATTCCCATCATCAAAGATTCTACCTGTTTTGCCAGGTCATCCTCTTCGCCTGACGGTGCTTTTTTCGGCGGCGTGCCGCCTTTCAGTTTCTCTTCCACGGCAGCTTTTACCGCTTCCTGGAAGGCTTTCTCGACTGCTTCAATGGATTTACTACAGGAGTCAGCATCGGCATAGTTTAATACCTCGGCAAGACCAGCAGGCAGTTTCTTTTCTGCCAGGGTATTTTTCGCCTCAGCCATCAGTTCCCGGCGGGTAATAGCCGCTTCCCTGTTTTTGAGTTCCTTTTCCTGCTTCTGCCGCAGGTAATCGGCCTTTTCCTCCTTGTTCATCTTCGCCAGCTTTTCCGCTTCGGAGAGTTTATCATCGGTTATGGCCTGCCACTTCTCCTGCTCCTTTGTAAGGGCCGTATTAATGGCTTTCTGCACCCGGCGGTCAAATTCCGCCTGGTGGCCGCTTTTTAAGAGCTCATCAAACGATGGGGGATTTTCTTTCCCGCCTTTTCCTCCGAGCGCTCCCGGCTCTCCACCTGCTTCGCCTTCGTCTCCGGTTCCCCCGCCACTTCCTCCATCGGCCCCGGCGCCGTCTCCTTCTGCGAAGAACTGTAACTGCGTGGGAAGATAATCTCCCCGGTAAAATTTCTTTCTCATGATTCTACCCTTTCCGCCCCAGCCCGTTCAACGCCCAGGCCGTTGCTGTAGATTACCCTCATTTCGGAGCATATTTTTTGTGCCATTGTTCGTAGGTCATATCGGCCGGCACGGTGTAGGTTTTCCCGGTGTTCGGGTCCCTGGCCCGCCGTTTCATCTGGGCCAGTTCCGCCGGGGAAATATCGCATATTGTTGTGGATCTGCACCACGGGTGCATAGGTGGACAATTTTTTCCCGGCTCCTGCTTGGATACCGGAAAGCGCTTCCCGTCCAGTTCCCGGCATACCTCCGATGTGCGCAGGTCCAGCGTCGCCACATAGATGTATGTTTCGATCCCTGCGTCCTCGTAGCTCTGCATTTCCATCTGATTCACCAGATAGCAAGACTCAGTCCTGACCAGTCTGCGGGCGTTGCTGGCGCCCTGGCCGAACTTATTGGCAATCGCCTCCGCCACTTCGCGCTCTGTCCGGCCAGTAACAAGGTTGATCAGCAGATCCTCTTTCAGGCCCCGGGCCAGCGCTTGCGTATTATTCCAGATCCGGTTACTGTAGTTGTTTCCTGACCATTTGCTGTTCATCACCCGGTCGATCAGTTCATGGTCCACGCCAGAAAAATCGAATGCCGCGCCTGCACGCTGCTGAATGTCGAACATGGACTTGTAATAAGCCTCTCGGCCCAGATCAACATAATGCGTGGCGTTTCTGACCTTTTCCTGCCCGTATATTGTGACCATTGTCCGATCAAGCTCGTTCTGTAACTGTTTCAGCCGTTCCAGCCGCGCTTGGTACGCCGGGGCCTCCAGCTCTGCCAGCAGATCCGCGTGCACCTGCCGATCCTTGGTTGCAGCCAGTACCATTTTTAGCTCATCCAACGATCCGCGATCCTGTAATGTATTCAGGAGTCGATGGGCGTCAGCCACGGACAAGCCATGTTTCGTCAGGAACTTCTCAAAAATCTCATTCGATTGATGGGTAAGGTAGCCGGACGCCTTGTAGTATAACCGCGAGATCTCGTCCGCCGTGTCCTCCGCGGATTGCATGTGTTCAAACATTCGCTGCGCCTTCCGGCGTTCCCAGTATGTGGTGCTACTCATCTACCCTACCCGTTTCTGGGCTATACTCATCATCTGGCGGCGGGCTATTGCTTCCCAGCCCAAACATGGCCTGCTGCTGTTTCGCGGCCTCCTCGGCCTCCTTTTCCACCGCTGCCACCTCGTCCTCAACGTTATCCACAAACGGGACCTGCGACAGCAGCGTCTTTTTGCTGACCTTGCCCCAGAGATTTGCAACAATCTGGCTAATCTCCAGTAGGTTCTTCGGCATAGCACGTGTAAGCGTTGGTGTGATACCGGACACATTGATATTTACTGACCGACTCTTAGACAGCCATCCGCCAAATAATCGCAGTCGTTTCCGCAGGCCTTTTTTGTAATACCTGGTTTTGATTTTGGTGATATTCTCCATTCCAAGCAGTTTGAACTCCATAGCCACCCCAGATACATTCCCACCAAAAGCCTCGTCTGTCATGCATGGAATATGGCTGAACTTATGTATATCCTGTTCTATAGCCTTCTTAAGCACCTCTATCCCCTGCTCATCAAAGGTGCGGGTAAGATACTCCGCCTTTGAGTCCTTTGGCAGTTCCAGCAGCTTATCCTCCTTGACCTTTTCCTTGGCTGTCTTACCATTCTCGTCCTCAGCATCCGGATCTCCCAACATGGCACCATAGATGGCAAGGATGGCGTCAATAAACTGCTCCTTGTCGGTGATGCGGTCGCTCATCAGCGCATTGTATGCGTCGATCAGCGGTATCTGCAATTCAAAATCACCGATCGACAACTTATTATTCAGGTATTCGACCACCGGTATCTCGTCAAAATAGTGCGGCACCGGTTCTTCCAATAAAGCCTGCGGGCCATCAATATTTTCGATATTCAGCACCCATTTATAATGCTGCGTCAATACTGTGGCCACATAGACAGTCTGTGCCTTGTCTGAATCATCCTTCCTGGCATAATAGTAGACCGCAAATAGTTCCCGTTGCTCTATGGTATCATCGTACACCATGAAGGTATTCTCCGGAGACAGGTTCTTGATCGTTAAGTATGTCTCGCCCTCTACAGGATAGATATACTCATAGCAACGGCCATACACAGATAAATCCAAGCCGTTGTCTCCATCCGCCTCATCCGCCCCGGCAGCCTCAAATGCTACCATCAGGTCTGTGATATCATCATCACTATTATAGTTAATCGGGTTCCCGATAAAATAGGCGCTTGCCGTGTCACTAATATCCTTCGCATGATTGCATACCAGCTTGTTCTTGCGGTCCTCTGTCAATATCTTGTGCTGTCCCTCATAATATTTCATAAGTTTTTTCAGCCGCCGTGCCTCGCGCATATGCTTTGATATCAGTATTCGGATAGCCTGCTTGTCCGGATCCTGCTCATTCCATGAGTCTCGCGGCATTGTGTATACATACATGTCATCACCTCCTTAATATAAACCGTAAGCGGATTTTTTTCTTACTTTCGCCTTCCGTCTGGTCATTACATTCTCCAAAGCATATCGTACAGCATCTATGGTATGATTATCTTTGTCTGGATAACTTCCTTTGAAATTTCCACTTTTATCCCTCTCCAGCTCGTAACCAGTGAATTCCCTGGCAGCATTTGGACAACGCTTTTGGTCAATCACAATCTCTTCTACCTCGTCCGACAAAAACTCCATTCCGAAGTCAACTGAACCAGGCCCCTTTTTAGCCCCCTCCACTCTCAACCCCAATTCATTCAGAGCATCGATGGATCTCGGGTCCTCGCTGTCAGCAGTTATCATACAGTTTAGAGGGTTAAATACTTTGATTTTGGAAGCCAGCTTGGTGTTCCCCAGCCTAACCCCATACACCTCTCCAAACAAAAATAGACGCTTCCGCGTCCCGTCATAATACATCTTTTCATATGCTGCCGGGTCCGCCCCAAAGCCAAAATCTAGCCCCTGGTAAATCCGGTCAAATCGAGCCATCTCTTCTTCTGTGATTGCCCTTACCGTCACATTCTCAAATACCTGGCCACCGGTTCCTGTAGCAATTCCCAAATATTCATGCTCATATGCTTTTGGCTTTGTTTCTTTAAGTGATTCGGCTTCGATGATAAATTATTCACCAAGCCAATCCTCTGGGACCGTACGGTAATCACTATGGTGCACTATCGTATCATCCCGGCTCTGGAGTACATCCTGGTTTACCCAACTGTTCATACTCTTGGGAGGATTCCAACTGTAGAAAACACAATACTCAGAGCCTCCTCGCATTAGAGATTGGAGTATTGTGCGTTCCTCCTCTTCCCCGTCAAACTCTGCCCTTTCCTCAAACCAGATATATTTAAAATATCCATTCTTAATTTTCACGGACTTGGTTTTTTGTGGATCATCAGCTCCGCGGAAAATGATACGGTTACCAAACGGTATATATGTGAGACCCAATGGGGATAGTCTAACCTTCCATTTGTCCGCCATACCCAGCACATCTATTGCCCAACGTAACTGTTCAAATACGGACTCCTCCAAGAAACGTCCAACCTTACGCATAGCAATCGAATTCGCCATCGGGTCCTGCATCATACCCAAAATAATTTCCAAACTAATAAACGAGGACTTCGTGGAACCGCGTCCCCCTGCAAGCTTATAGTGTGTATGTTTATGCTCGTTGATATCCCAGTGCAAATCATAAAACGATGGCGCAATCAACGATGTGAGTTTAACTTGTGTCTGGTCTTGGGATGTCATTGATTATCGTCACCCCTCCCATCTGTCCACTATGCTCGATATCCTGTTTGTCCCTCCAACGTTCCGGCCTCCGGTTCTTCAACCAAAAAATTTGCGCTGTAGTATCTGGAACAACCTCTTTCGTTGTAACCGTCACTCTTTTCCCGTCCACAGTTTTTTCTTCTTTGATTTCCTTATAACTGTATCCTAATGCCCGTTTGAGGAGGGCGTTTTCTACTTGGATATCCACAACTTCTTTTCCCTTTTTTAGGGACTCCGAAATCTCAGAGTAGTTCTTTTTCCACTCATATAATGTAGATGGAGTAATACCCATATTCTTGGCTATCTGCTCATCTATCAGGCCATCCCGCGCCCATGCCTCCAGCTTCAGCAAGCCTTCAGGCGTCAACCAGTATTCGTATTTTCCTTTTGCCATTAGACTCACCTTCTATCTTATCTTGGTCTATCCTCCGTAGAAGGAGGTCCGCCGGTCTTGGTTTCACCCGGCGTAAAATGGGTAAGCAAAAGGACCTCCGTGATGGAAGTCCCTTTTCAACGAGTAGCGGGAGGTGGATTTGAACCACCGACATTCGGGGAATGAACCCGACGAGCTGCCTTACTGCTCTATCCCGCAACAATACCGGGTCCTCCCCGGTATGCTCCGGTTTTAATCCCCGTCCGTGGGGCCCTAAAACTCGGGAAAACGTCTGGCCGGATACCTTGGACCGGTTGGTATCCCCGGGAGCTGCACTCTGTCCGATTTGCGAAGCTATGAAGAGGCAGGAGAACGTCAGCTTCTAATCGGTCACCGGGCTGTTACACCCGGCAACCGCTTCTTATGGGGGATTTGGGGGCGGCCTCCGGGCTGAACCCTTTGGCCTAATTATATTCTACAACGGATAGAGCGGATAAAACGGATTACTTTTATTTGATCCCACATTTCTCAATATAGGCATCTCTTATCATCTTTCGCGGATAATCCGGGCTTTTGCTGTATCCCGTCTTTGCAGCTATTTTCCCCCACTCCATAACATCTCGGTAAAACATCCGAAACACGCACCGTGTCTGACCATCCTCGATCTCCTCGATCCACTTCTCCACTGCCTTGGAAACATCCTTCTTACGTTCAAGCGCCTTCTCGCGGCGCTCATACTGTTCCCAATCAAACCCCACCACGCTCTGGGGCCTGGGGAACCCGTCTCGGTAGTCAAAGATAGTGCTATTACCGAACCCGTTGTCCCCTTCTCTCATCTCCCGCAGCTCCATCTCCAAAATTGGAATGGTCCGCTTCTTCCGCATGTCCCGGTACTCGTCCAGTAACTTCCGGGTTATCTTGATCTCATTCACTCACTTTCCTCCTCTATACAGCCAGCCGCTCCCTGACGCTTCGCAGCGTCTTGGGTGTGGACTGGGCATAATACTGACTTGTTACCGCGGGATTGGCATGTCCCAAAACCTCCTGGATAATGCCCAGATCAACACCACGATTTTTGAGATTCATGCCCAGCGTCTTTCGCATTTTGTGCGGATAGACACGGCACATCAATCCAGCACGCCTCCCAATGGTTTTCATGACACTTCGATACGCATCCGTGCTCATCTTCCCATATGGCTTGCGTGAATGTGGCAACAGATAGGGGCTGTCATCCTTGCGTGTAGCCAGATACATCCTGTAATAATATCGTGCGTCATCATCAAGATAGATTGTTCGATAACGGCCGCCCTTCTCACCCTGAATCATAATGTCACCAGTCTCAAGGTCCAACTGATCCAGGGTAATCTCCGCGATCTCACCCACTCGTGCTCCTGTGCTGCGGAACACCTCAACGATTGCTCGTTCCCGCGGGTTCTTACAAGCGTCTCTGATCCGCGCTATCTCCTCCGCCGAATAGTAATCAATCGGTTTTCGTGGCACCTTCTTGGCCGGTATGCTCTCCACAGGATTATCCGCGATCAGCTTGGCCTTGCGCATCCACGTATAGAACGCCGACAAAAACCTGCGTTCGTTATTGACTGTGGACGCTTCGTTCTTTTTTCCGCCGGATGATACATTACGCTGTTCGTATTGTGTCAGATACCAGTCAATGTCCGTCTCGTCCATCTGATCCAACGACTTCCCGTTAATCTCTACCATCAGCCGTTTGACTGCGCTTAGATAGCTTGTAAGTGTTTCTTTCGAGAGATCACGTTTCTTGATCATGAAAAGCTGGATCAGGTATTTGTTGCGCTCGTCCACATGGTTCATCCGCTCAGCTGGCAGGGTTGTAATCTCCTCCAGATTCACCCGGACTAATTCCTGTTGCATGACCTGCTCTAAGGCCATTAAAACAGCCTGCTGCTCAATATAGTACGACATTGCCACCATGACATTATTGATAATTTCCGTTCTCACCGTCTGTGTGCTCATATTATCCTCCTCTTGCATTATCTGCCTGAGTCAGATATAATTAACCCAGGCGTATTATTTGAGCGGCGGAATCATCTTGGCGGGTGACCGCCGCTTTCCATTAAAATCGCACATATGTTCTCTGCTTTCGTTTTTATTTGCCGGGGTATTCCCCCGGCTTAAATTATGTAATCCTCCCGGCTGCCCGCAGAATCCGCAGCCGTTCAATGTCCCATGCCTTCGCCAACTCCTGAAGGCTCATACCTACGGAATCGTTAACTAGCACGAAGGTATAGCGTCCTCGGTATCTCTGGCAGTCTGCCGCGTACTCTCGTGGCACCTGCCGGCCGCAATGGAGCATTGTCTGTAACTCTGTGGCGGTGTATGTGCCCATGTAGCGGCCCTGGTCATACACCTTGTAATATACTGGCCTCATATCTCAATTCTCCTCGTTGATTACGATACCGCCGTGGATAATGACTCGCTTCCCGTCGATATCAAAATACACCTCGTTCTCGCTCTCAGAAACATCAAATTTCCCGGCGTACTGCCTGATCACCTGACCATTGTAGTCATATACTGTTACCGTCCGGTTAAGGCCGCCAGCGATATCACTGCTGAGTGATTTCATGTTGCGCTCCCAGCTCTGGCAACCACCAATTCCAAGGATGATTCCAACAATAGTTACTCCAGCAAAAATTTTCTTTCTCATCTTATCCTCTCTTTCCCTTACCAACCCGGTGGACTCACCGCATTGGTTGCATGCTAATTTTCATTGATTCCATAGCATTTTAATTTTCTCCCCATGATGTTGTATTCAAAATTTACGGCAACGCCATCATGGTGCCACGCTCCAACTAAAAACGGCACTCCCGCCCATAGCCCTATGGATTCGCATTTTACTATCCCATAGGATTCTATATCGGCACAGTATACAGGCTTCCCAGCCAGCCCTTGTAATTCCTGTTGCGTAAGCGGCTCCTTATTCATTACGCCATCCTCCAAATGTTAAGTTAACTGGGCAATGTTCCAGATATTGTATTCGTGCGGGTCGTGCTCCGCTATAACCTCCCCATCCATCGTTGCCGCCATATCTTTGGCTTCTTCTTCACTCTTTGCCTCAATCAAAACCTTTGTGAACTGGGCATATTCAACCTCAAATTTCATGTTCCGCTCCTTTGCATAATGTTAATATTAGCAGCGGCGGCCGGACTCGAACCGGCACCCTCTTACTTTCCCCGCGGTTGCTGCCTTTCGGCCGCCCAGGAGTCGAACCTGGCCCTGTGTACCATACACCGCTACGATATTTCAGTTTTGCGGATTAAGCAAGCTTAACACCCACTCAAAATCTTCCACCATCTGTCCCTTGAAATTATGGGGATAGTCCGAACACGCCTTTAGCTTTTCGATTTTTTCCTCAATCTGTTCTTTGGCGTCATCGTAATTAGCCAGTCGTTTTAACTGTGGCTGAATAATCCTGCACTGCTCCTCTGATAATCCATCTGTTAAGGCAATCATGCCATTAATACTCTGATAAAAATACACTCCGTAATCCATGCTTTTCCTTCCTCCAGCAGTCCCGAAAATGTTAATTTTCTCCGAGTTTTACGCTTCGTAACGTCTTGGGTCAACCTGTTCACCAAATTCAATATTAGCAGTCAGGTACATATATTC
>ERZ1106950.1038-NODE-1038-length-20656-cov-6.549731_pt1 | contig 20656 bp, 25 predicted proteins | sample MGYA00403675_ERZ1106950 | MGnify/ENA primary metagenome ERZ1106950 (study PRJEB35170, sample SAMEA104062410) | human gut metagenome | biome: human gut; feature: human-associated habitat; material: faeces | place: Denmark | collected 2012-06-13 ... | reverse complement strand
CTGCGAAACAGAGGGGCGGAGCGCCGGCCGGCGCTCCGCCCCTCTGTTTCGCAGCCGCTTCACACACCCGGAAGCCCGCACTCCAGCAGGCGGCACGTCCCCTCCGCCGTACACTGGTAGGAGGCCACGCCGTGGGGGACAAAGAGCTCCTCGCCCCTGCGGGCCCGCAGGGAACCGCCCTCCCACTGGAACTCCGCCTCCCCCTCCAGCACCAGGAGCACCTGGAACCCGCGGTTGACACAGAGGGCGCTCCCATGGGCCTCCCGGCGCAGCTCCACCTCATCCATATAGAAGCGGGGGGTCTGCTCCGGCGTGATGAGCCGCTTCCGCCAGGGCTCCTCCGCCCCGGGGGCGGGGCGGAACCGGTGCCGGGCCAACAGCTCCTCCCGGGGCAGGCAGTCAAAATGGAAGCAGTCCAGCAGGCCGTCCATGCCGGCGGGTCCATACATGCTCTCCACCGGCAGGCGGGAGCCATCCGGGCGGATGTACTCCGCCCGCAGGGTGATGTCCACCGGCTCCTGCAGCTCGGCCACCAGGGAATCGCTCCCCATGGCGTGGGCCGTGCCCGCCGGGATGAAGTACACCTCCCCCGGACGGATGGGGATCTGGTGCAGGCAGTCCAGCAGGGCCGCCGTGTCCTGCCGCTCGATCAGCCCCCGGAAATACGCCGGCGTGACGCCGGGCCGGAACCCCAGCCAGATGCACGCCCCCGGACGGGTGTCCAGCACGTACCACGCCTCATCCTTCCCGGAGGGCAGGCCGAAATACTTCCGCGCCCGCGCCCCGTCCGGATGGGTCTGGAGCAGCAGGCGGTCCCTGGAGTGGAGCAGCTTGAGCAGAAAGCCCAGGCTGGCCCCCCAGCGCGCGGCGTGAGCCTCCCCCAGCCAGGCCGCAGGGTTTTCCGCCAGGCAGTCCCGCAGTAAAACGTCCGTCCCCGCCACCCGGGACAGCCCCGTGGCAGTGCCGGGCTGGAGGGCGGAGGTCACCAGGGAGGCGATCCACATCTGGGAACACACCCGCGCCCCCGGCCCCTCCCCCAGAAACTCGTTGATCATCTCGCCCCCGGGGATCAGGTAATCCACCTTGTTGGGGGCCAGTCTGAGCATTTGGTTCGGTGATAGGTCCATTCGTCCCAGCCTCTTTCCCATTGTGATACTGGGGCCAGTATATCACACCGCAGGGCCCTGTTCCAGCGTTTCTTTTTCCAGGGCCTCCCGGAGCATCTCCCGGAGCTCCGCCTGGCCCGGCACGCGGCCGCAGGACACCACCCGGCCTCCCACCACCAGGGCCGGGGTGGTCATCACCCCATAGGCGGCGATCTGCATGAAGTCCGTCACATGTTCAATGGCGGCGTCCACCCCAAGCTCCGCCAAAGCCGCACGGACGGCCGCTTCCAGGGCGCTGCACCTGGCGCACCCGGAGCCCAGCACCTTGACGCTGGCGGCGCTCTTGTCCGCTCCCACCCGCACCGCCGTTTCAGGGGTACGGCCACAGCAGGGCGGGGGCGTACCCTTTTTCTTTTTTCCGAACAGTCCCATGTTTCGTTACCTCCTAAATGGAAATCAGATAGAATTGGAACACGTTGAACAGATAGCCGATGAGGATAATACCGCCTGTGCAGATGGCGATAAACAGCCCCAGCAGTCTGGGCTTCACCGCCTTGCGGAGCATGATCATCGAGGGCAGGCTCAGCGTGGTGACCGCCATCATGAAGGCCAGGACTGTACCGAGCTGTGCGCCCTTGGCGAGCAGGGCCTCCGCCACCGGGATCGTACCGAAAATGTCCGCATACATCGGGACGCCCACCAGCACGGCCAGGACAACGCCGAAGGGATTGCTGCCGCCCAGAACGGTCTCAATCCATGACTCGGGTATCCAGTTGTGGATCACCGCGCCGAGCCCCACGCCCACCAGGATGTAGGGAGCTACTTTCTTGAAGGTGGACACAGCCTGCTCCCTTGCGTACCGCACCCTCTCTCGCCTTGTCAGCTCGGGCGACTCAATGTCTATACTGCCGGCCGAAAAGACGAATTGCTCAACATGCTTCTCCATGTGCAGCCGCTCCAGGAGTGTACCGCCCGCCACGGCAAGCGCCAGCCCTACCACCACATAGAAAATGGCCACCTTAGTCCCAAAGATGCTCATCAGCAGCACCAGACTGCCCAAGTCCACCATCGGCGAGGAGATCAGAAAGGAAAAGGTGACGCCCAGGGGCAGCCCCGCGTTGGTAAAACCGATGAACAGCGGGATGGACGAGCAGGAGCAGAAGGGCGTCACCGTCCCCAGCAGGGCGGACACCAGATTGGCGCCCACGCCGTGGAGCCGGCCCAAAATGTGCTTGCTCCGCTCCGGTGGGAAATAGCTCTGTATATAGGAAATAGAAAAAATCAGAACACAGAGCAGTACTGTAATTTTCAAGCTGTCATACAGGAAAAACTGTACACTGCCGCCGAGCCGTCCATGGATATCCAGACCCAGCGCGGACAGGCCGCGTCCAAGCCACTCGTTCAGCCACTTCATGCCCAAAATCTGCTCCTGAAACAGGTCCCATAGCTCCATATCGTTCCGCCTCCCTTTATGTATTATAGATCAAGTTTTTTTGATGTTTTGATGGAAAACACGCCATTTACTGTGACGGCGCGTTCCGCTCCCGCTATTCAAGCGGTGTCCCCTGTTCTGTAACCGGCGTAGTCAGCTCCAGCAGCAGCTTCACCGCGTACTCCCTGCCCGTCCTGCTCAGCTGGTAGTGGGTCCACTTGCCCTCCTGCCGGCTCTCCACCAAGCCGGACTCGCACAGCACCTTCATGTGGTAGGATAGCCCGGACTGGGTCAGCTCCATGGGCTCCTGCAAGACACAGGCGCACTTTTCCCCGCCGCGCAGCTCCTCCAAAATGGCCAAGCGCTTGGGATCGCACAACGCCTTGAATACCCGAGCCGCCGCCCTATAATCTCTTTCCATAAAGCCCTCTTCATATCAAATATTTTTGATATTATTTTATATGGCTTTTCTTCACTCGTCAACCCTCAATTTTTAAGCAAAAGCCATCCCAGCAGGATAGCCATACTGCTCTGCCTCCGAAAACAAAGGCTGTATAAAAACTCTGTATGTCAAATCCCTTTCCAGCAGAACATCGGCAGAGCGGACAGAGAACTCTTCGTAACTATATAGAACAAGCGGCACACTGTGCCCGATACCGTATACCTTGTGTCCTGTCACAGTACAGCGGCGGGCCGGTTCGCCTACAACTTTGTAGCTGATATGATCACAAAAAGTATCTTCAGATAAGTTGACACCCTTTCCGCTCAATGGTATAATAACACCGTTATATAACACTGTTATAAGGCGGTGAAGTTTGAATGGAGGAGCGGTCCACTGCTACACTGGAAAAAATTCAGCAGGCGGCTTTGGCGGAATTTCTGGACAAGGGATTTCTGGGAGCCTCCCTGCGGCAGATTGTAAAGAACGCCGGGGTGACCACCGGGGCCTTTTACGGCTACTTTTCCAGCAAGGAGGCCCTGTTCAACGCCATCGTGGAGCCCCACGCCGCGGCCCTCATGGGCCGCTTTATGGAAGCACAGACTACCTTTGCCGAACTGCCGGAAAAGGAGCAGCCGGAGCACATGGGCCTGGAGTCCGGTAGATGTGTGGACTGGATGGTGGACTATATCTGCGCCCACCGGGAGCCGGTGAAGCTGCTGCTCTGCTGTGCGGAGGGGACCAGCTATGAGCACTTCGTCCATAACATGGTGGAGGTAGAGGTGGAGTACACCCAACGCTACATGGAGGTGCTCCGCCGCCTGGGCCGGGACATCCCGGTGCTGGACAAATCCCTGTGCCATATCATCGCCAGCGGGATGTTCAATGGCATCTTTGAGATCGTGGTTCACGATATGCCCCGGGATCAGGCGATGCGGGATGTGGATCAGTTGCGGGCGTTTTACACCGCTGGTTGGTCAAAACTGATGGGGGAATAATCCCCTATCTTTTTGAAATACAGTTAGTTTATACTAACTTTAAGAGGAGGTTTTTTCATGAAGCAGAAGAGAAAGAGCGATGTGGCCGTCCTGCTGGACTACGCGGGCAGCCACAAAAGGCTGACCTTCCTGGGGCTGGCCCTGTCGGCGGTGTCCATGCTGCTGAGCATGGCGCCCTACATCTGCATCTGGCTGGCGGCCCGGGATCTGATCGCGGTGGCGCCGGACTGGACGGCGGCGCAGAGCGTCGCCCAATACGGCTGGCTGGCGTTCGCCTTTGCGGTGGCTGGCATCATCCTGTACTTCGCGGGATTGATGTGTACCCATCTGGCGGCCTTCCGCACGGCGTCCAACATCCGCAAGCAGGGCGTGGCCCATGTGATGAAGGCCCCGCTGGGCTTTTTCGACTCCAACGCCTCCGGCCTCATCCGCGGGCGGCTGGACGCGGCGGCGGCCGACACGGAGACCCTGCTGGCCCACAACCTGGCGGACATCGTGGGCACCATCACCCTGTTCGTCACCATGCTGGTGATGATGTTCGTCTTTGACTGGCGGATGGGGGCGGCCTGCCTGCTGGCGGCGGTGATCTCCATTGTGGCCATGTTCTCCATGATGGGCGGCAAAAACGCCAAGATTCTGGCAGAGTATCAGGCAGCCCTGGACCGCATCACCAAAGCGGGCACCGAGTACGTCCGGGGTATCCCGGTGGTCAAGATCTTCCAGCAGACCGTTTACTCCTTCAAGGCGTTCCAGGAGGCTATTGAGGACTATAGCACCAAGGCCGAGCACTATCAGGCGGATATTTGCCGGACACCCCAATCCGTCAACCTGACCTTCACCGAGGGGGCCTTTGTGTTCTTGGTTCCGGCGGCCCTGTTCCTGGCGCCGGGTGCCCTGGCCGGGGGCGACTTTGCGGGGTTTGTCACGAACTTCGCCTTTTACGCGGTGTTCTCCGCCATCATCTCCACGGCCCTTGCCAAAATCATGTTTGCCGCATCGGGCATTATGCTGGCTGGCACCGCTCTGGGCCGCATTGATCAGGTCATGGGCGCTCCCGAGCTGAAAGTGCCGGAGCATCCCAAGTCCCCCCAGAGCAGCCGTGTGGAATTTGAGGATGTGAGCTTTACCTACGACGGTGCGGAGACGCCCGCCCTCTCCCATGTCTCCTTCACAGCGGAGCCGGGACAGACTGTGGCCCTGGTGGGGCCCTCCGGCGGCGGCAAAACTACCGCCGCCAGCCTGATCCCCCGCTTCTGGGACGCCGCCTCCGGCGCGGTGAAGGTGGGCGGCGTGGATGTGCGGCAGATCGACCCCCATGTGCTCATGGATCAGATCGCCTTTGTGTTCCAGAACAGCCGCCTGTTCAAAGCCTCCATCTTGGAAAATGTCCGGGCCGCCCGCCCCGACGCCACCCGGGAGCAGGTGCGCGCGGCGCTGATGGCCGCCCAGTGCGGGGACATTCTGGAGAAGCTGCCCCAAGGCATGGACACCCTGATCGGCTCCGAGGGGACCTATCTCTCCGGCGGCGAGCAGCAGCGCATCGCCCTGGCCCGGGCCATCCTGAAGGACGCGCCCATTGTGGTCCTGGATGAAGCGACCGCCTTCGCGGACCCCGAGAACGAGGCGCTGATCCAAAAGGCATTCTCCGAACTGACCCGGGGCCGCACCGTTATCATGATCGCCCACCGCCTGTCCACCGTCGTGGGCGCGGACAAGATTCTGGTGCTAGACGAGGGCCGTATCGTGGAGCAGGGCTCCCATGAGGAGCTGACCGCCGCCGGTGGCCTCTATGCCCGGATGTGGGCGGACTATAACCAGGCGGTCCAGTGGAAGATCACCAGCGAAGGGGAGGCAAAATAAATGTTCTCTAAAAAGTTTCAGCGGAAATACGCCCTCACCGACCAGGGCGTGAGAAACACCAAAAAGGGCGCTTTCTGGACGGTCATTGTCAATCTGGTCGTCATGGGCGGCATGGGCATCCTGTACCTGTTGATGTACGGCCTGATGGGAACCCTGACGGACGGAGCGCCGCTGCCCGGCCCGGCGCTCTTTCTTGGGTTGGTAATCGCATTCGTCATTCTGTCCTTCGTGACCCACCTGCAGCAGTACCACGCCACTTACGGCCTTGTCTACAATGAGGTCAAGACCACCCGCCTCAGCCTGGCGGAGCGGCTGCGCAAGCTGCCCTTGGGCTACTTCGGCAAGCGGGATCTGGCGGACCTGACCGAGACCCTCATGGGTGATGTGAACCGCATGGAGCACGTCTGGTCCCATGTGCTGGGGTACCTGTACGGGGCCTACATCTCCACGGCCATTATCGCGGTGTGCCTGCTGGTATATGATTGGCGGCTGACCATCGCCTGCCTGTGGGGGGTGCCGGTGGCCTTCGGCCTGCTGTTCGGCACCCGGAAGATCTCCGCCCGGGCCTCGGAGCGGACGAAAAAGGCCGCGGTCCGTGTCTCCGACGGCATCCAGGAGGCGTTGGAAAATGTCCGGGAGATCCGCGCCACCAACCAGGAGGCGCGCTATCTGGCCGGGCTCAACCAGAAGATCGACGACCATGAGAAGGTCACCATCCAGGGCGAGCTGGGCACCGGCATCTTTGTTAATGCGGCCAGCGTCATCATGCGCCTGGGGGTAGCCACCACCATCCTGGCGGGGGCCAGCCTGATCCTCTCCGGGCAGATCGACTTCATGCTGCTGTTTTTGTTCCTGCTGGTCATCACCCGTGTGTACGCCCCCTTCGACCAGAGCCTGGCCCTCATCGCAGAACTGTTCGTGTCCCAGGTGTCCGCCGACCGCATGAACGAGATTTATGATACGCCCACCGCAGAGGGGGCCGAGGTGTTCCAGCCCAAGGGCCACGACATTGTGTTCGACCATGTGGGCTTCGCCTACGACAAGAAGAAGGTGCTGGACGGTGTGAGCTTTACCGCCCGGGAGGGTGAAGTGACCGCTCTGGTGGGGCCCTCCGGCTCCGGCAAGAGCACCTGCGCCCGGCTGGCCGCCCGGCTGTGGGATGTCACCGAGGGCACCATCAAGGTGGGCGGCGTGGACATCTCCACCGTGGACCCGGAGGCGCTGCTGACCGACTACTCTATGGTGTTCCAGGATGTGGTGCTCTTTGACGATACCGTGATGGAGAACATTCGCCTGGGCAAGCGGGGAGCCACCGACGAGGAGGTTCGGGCCGCAGCGGAGGCCGCCAACTGCGGGGAGTTCATCCGCCGTCTGCCCCAGGGCTATGACACCCCCATCGGGGAAAACGGGGCGAAGCTCTCCGGCGGGGAGCGGCAGCGCATCTCCATCGCCCGGGCACTTTTAAAGAACGCCCCCATCGTCCTGCTGGACGAGGCCACCGCCAGCCTGGATGTAGAGAACGAGACCAAGGTGCAGGGGGCGCTCTCCCGCCTGCTGGCAGGCAAGACGGTGCTGGTCATCGCCCACCGGATGCGCACCGTGGCCGGGGCGGACCACATCGTGGTGCTGGAAAATGGCCGGGTGGCCGAGCAGGGCACGCCTGCGGAGCTGATGGAAAAAGGAGGACTCTACCGTCGTATGGTGGAGCTACAGAGCCACAGTGCCCAGTGGCAACTCAACGGGAACGAATAACATAGGACCCCATAGCAGAGACTAGGTAGTTTTCCTTTATCAGAAATTTGGCCGCTGATCTGTTACTGGTTTTTCGTTTGGAATTATGAAAGAATCAATCATAAAACATAAAAAGGTCTTACCGATTTGCAAAAATCGGTAAGACCTTTTGTTATTAATAAGCTATGCGTTGCACTTAAAGACCTGTGATGATCTGACTGAAATCCAAGAGCTGTGAATTGGGAAAGTATTATCAGATACGAAAAATTTTTTCTTAAAAGCACCGTTTTCCCGGCTAAAGCACTGAAAGAGCCGGAGAGAGAATGAAATCTCCTCATTCCCACTCGCCGAGTTAAATCCATTTCTAAACTTTTTTGTATAGAGGATTTAATTCGATGTTATCCGTTTTGATACAGATTATCCTTATCCTATGGTCTATTCGAAATTCTGCTATCAAAAAGCTATCAGTCCAGCGCTATCATCAGTCATTCTTGATAGGGCTATGCAGATAGCGCAGCAACTTTTCTTCCGCTTAAAGGCAAACGGTTTAATCTTACTCATATGCTATCTGTATTAGAGTTGTACCTTTTTGCGATTTCCTGCACTGCCGCTTCTGCATAAAATGTAGTCTTAGATGACTTTGTACTGTTTGGGTTTAATTTCCTTGTAAAAGCCAATTTAGGATCTGCTTTTATTTCCACCATTATGCGATTAAATTTTTTCCCTTGTTTGAACGCCGGAATAGCAACTTTGCACTTGGAGCATATATCACTATATTGAAGTGGATATTGCGCAACAAATTCAGCATCACTAAGGCTAACTTTTTGCGCACAGGGATCGTTTGTGACCTGAATGCGATTTACTTTAGCATACTTTACATCTGCTTCATCTTGAGTTGTAATTGCCACCAGCAAATCACTATTTTTCATTCGCTTAACATTTTCAAGATAAATATCAAATCCAACTACAATGGTATCGTCTACTCCGTTTTTATCCAGTTCTGTAATGATATTCACCATAGACTCTATGAATTTCTTCGACTCTGGTGATGAAATATATTGTGCAGCTTTTTTCGTTAAGAAGTCCTCCGGCTTAAATGGTAGTTTAAATCCAAGCGGAAGGATGAACAGGCCATCTTCTGCCAAAATATCCTTTGAAAAATATTTTTTCAGAAAATCTACATAGTTCAAAGCAGCCTTAGCTGTCAGCATAAAAATATACGGCTCCAGCTGTTCGTTGTAATAGTGAACAATGTTATTTCTATATGCTTCAAGTAGCAGTAGATTTTCTTTTACAGCAGTAAACGCTTTGGGTTCGATGACGTTGATATATTCCTCTACATATTCAATAGCTTTATCGATGGAAATTGTATGACCATCTTTCGTATAGATAGATTTCCTCTTGATGAACTTTTTAGTATAAGCTTTCAAAACCAATTCCCATGCGTTCATCATCAAAAGAGTGGTCGTTTCGTATCGGTAAGATATATTTGGCTTGTTATGAATCTCGATGGCAGCAAAATATGCTGCCACCGAGTTTTTTATTAAATTTACTTGCACCATTTTTCGTTTGCTCATTTACTCCACTTCTCTTTCCGTGGCAAGGTCAAGTCATAGCCTGTTCGATACCTATTGTATGTAGACTTATTGTCATCAACATCGTAACATATATTTTGGAGGTTTATAAGTATGGATATAGTCAGAGTCTTTGGATCAAATGTAAAGTATTATCGGCAGTCACTTGGCCTTTCCCAAGAAGCCTTTGCCGAAAAGTGCGGTATGCATAGAACATACATCAGTGCCATTGAATGTTTCCGTAGAAGCATCTCTCTTGAAAACATCCAGAGAATCGCAGATGCACTTGGAGTGGAAACATATCTGCTTTTTATTGAACACACGGATGCCCATTAAATAAGTAATTCATATTGTTTGTGGATTGACCGATTTGTAGAACAAAATTTGCTGATATTGTCATCTGGAGGAGAAACCATGTTACATATTGAAGATATTGTAGAAATCCGCAAAGCCACCAACCGCCCTGGATATGAAATTGTATTCCCGGATAACCGGGTGATCTGGATAATAAAGCGTCGCACCCTGGCCGGATTGCTCTTACTATTGAAATACGAATATTGTTCAGAGGCTGACCTTGTTGGGGCTAACGACCGTTTGCATACTATTAAAACAATTTTAAGCGGAAAAATAAATCCTGCTTGGATTCAAGATCGATATGGTGATGCAAACAAGCCGTTCAGTGAGCTTTGGACTGAAGAGGGCTTTTCATGTGTCCACGCTGAGGCAATGCAGGGTAACCGTCAATATGTATTACATCCTGAAGATCACGATTTACTGTTTCAAGAAAGTGCCAAATCTGTGCGAATTCAACTAAATATCGAGGAAAAGCAGGCTATTCTTACAGCACAGTCCTACCGCTGTAACATTTGTGGCGCAATTTTAAAAGATAATGTAGACATTACACCACACACTTTCGCCAAAGATAGGGTACGAGTAGAATTTGACCACCGCATCCCTGTTGATAGAGGTGGAGAAAATGATGTGCGAAACATACAGGCACTCTGCCATTATTGTAATAAATGCAAACGCCAAATGTGTTTTGTATGCTCTCTCAGTGAGTGTTCGTCATCATGTGCCTTGGTATACCCTGAATATGAGGAAATTGTCCTGGCTACTGGAGAAAATATCAGAGACAGAATTACTAAACGCTAAGGTGCGCCGCTTTCACAATCTCATCATAAATGGCATATATTACTGGTGGACAAACTGCGTTTGCGAGTTGTTTAATACTATCCGTCCGGGAAACCCCAAACGAGAATGTGTCAGGGAACCCCATGATGCGTTTCATCTCTAAAACGCTTAAATGCCGCCGTTCTTTGGTTAAAACTGGTATCATTGCACCTCCCCCACTATTACTTACCGCAAAAGTAGGAAATTGACCATCCAAAGAATACGCTCTTATGCCGCTCGAACGAATTTGTAAAACACAATCGTTTATATTACAACTTTCGGCTATTCGTTCTAAACTTTTTCTTGTTTTTGGAATTGGAAAAGATACTTCCTTCTCGCCTTTTGCGCCCAAATAAAAATCAATATATTCATTCCATTTTTTCGAAATGGGGATAGAATTATCCCCAAGTTCTAAAATATCGCGAATTGTTTTCTTGGCTTTTCCACCATTAGGGAAGTGAAACGCTATATTCCCCAATTTATTAATATTAAATGCCACAATATATAAGCGAGGTCTACTTTGGGGAACACCAAAATCCGAACTATCCAAAATTTGCTCATACACTTTATACCCCAAATTTTTAAGCGTGTTTATAATAAATTTTAGTGTCTCACCTCGCTGGTGCCTTTGCAGATTTGCTACATTTTCTAAAAACACAACTTTGGGTTTTACACTCCGGATGATTTCAAAAAGTCTTAAGATAATTCTTCCACGATCATCCTCTAACCCTTTTTGCTTTCCTGCAATAGAAAATGGCTGACAAGGGAATCCTGAACACAACAAATCCATCTCTGGAATTTCATTTATCTTTAAATCAAATATATCCTTCGAGTCAAAGTGTTCGCCAAAATTTCGATAGTAAGTATCGTCGCATTTCGCATCAATTTCGTTTTTATATATGCATTTTGAACCCTGTGAGGATAACTCAATTCCGAGTCGAAAGCCCCCCACACCTGCACAAAATTCAGCGTATTTAACCATAATTTAATACCTCAAGCTACATTCAATACACAAACTCCATTACATCCCCAATAGTGCACCCCAATGTTGAACAAATCTTAAATAGGCTTTCCATTGATACAAATTCATTTCTCCCCAATTTAGCCAACACATTGAAGCTAATGCCAGCTGCATCCTTTAGATCAGTCCGGTTCATTTTCTTATCTATCAACATTTTCCATAACTTATCATAGCTGACCGGCATAATGAAATCTCCATTCGCTGTCAAATTTATTTTTATTATAACACAGTATGCACGAGCATTCAAGATATTCTCACAATAACATGAGCATCAAGAGTTGGATATACCGCCCGCAGGATTTCTCCCACGGGCGGCAGATGGAGTGTTACTTCTCTTTAGTTTTCAGATTTTCGGTGTGCTTCTTCGCCAGCTCTCCTGCAGCTTTGCGGCGTTCCTCGCTGTACGGTGCGGTCAACTTGGATCCGAACCGCCCTTTGCGGATTTCAAAGGTCATACAGCCCATCCCGTCATCGTCAATCAATCTGCACTCACTGGGGTACTGTACGGCATACCTGGTCAGCCTGTTTTTGAGATCTGTGTTGTAAGTACAGACCTCAATGATGGGGCTGTCCTCGTTAAAATAGATATTCGTAGCCTTTTGCTTCTTGGAAAGACCTGTTTTCATAAAAGCCTCCCGATTTCCATCAGTTTTTCACGGCTCAACAGCCGCAAAAGTGGGCGAATTTTCGCTGGAAAGCATCCAAACGAGGTAGACTTCATTCAGAACGCTCCCAGCAGATATTTCCTGCTTTTTCCGGCTCTACACGGAATCAGCGGGCATCATCCCTTGAATGGGGGTTCACACGCCCTCTGCCAAATAAATGCCATAGGTTCTGCCTGTCAATCACGCTTTCGTATCGCTGGACTTTGCTTCGCAATTCCTTATTTTCCTGCTCCAGACTAACCAAGTTCAGCTTGTTGCGGACGGACTTGTACTTAGACAGCTCAGCGATCAAAGCAGCCACCTGTGCTTTCAACTCACCAATCAACTTGTGGGCGGCATCCAGTGCTTTTTGCAACTTGGATTCTCTCTTTTCCAGTGTGCAGTATTTTTTCGCCGCCGTTGTCAGTGCCTCATAGTCAGTTCGTTCCAGCATAACTTTAGAGGACAGTGGCACAGATTTTGCCTCAATCTGATCTATTTTCTGAACGGCTGTTTGCTGCTTCTGAATTTTTTGCATCTTCTTTTCCAGAGAAGCTACTTCCTGCGCTTTTTGCTGTGTCTGCTCGGTCAGACCGGCAAGGCGCTCCTGCTCCTGTTCCACCTTGAACTGGGTGACGGTAAGGTGTTCCTCCGAACTCCCACGCTCGCCCCGTTCCACATCGGTATATCCGGCAGCTCTCATGTGGTGGAAGAAATCGTCCTGCAACACCGAATAGGATTTTTTCAGAACCGGCTTACCGGACTTGGAACGCAGCACCTGCCCATCCTCGTCCAGCACCGGCTTGGAGGCCCACTTCTTGCTCATGCTGACCTGCATAACCGTTTCTTTTACCTTGCCCACCAGCGATTTGTCCTTGCAGCGTTTGGACCAGCGGATCTGCTTCTCCACCACCGGCACATAGACCACATGGAGGTGATAGTGGTACACATCCTGCCCCAACGCCTCGGACATGGCCCGGTTGCGCTCGTCGGCGTGCATGACCGCCGACAGAATGTACTGTTCGCCGCCCACAATTTTGATTGCGGCCTGATAGGCATCGTGGTAAAATTGTTTTGCAAAGTCATATCCGCCGTGGTTGAAAAAGTAGGCAGAGTTTACATCGAAGATCAGTTCGCCGTAGCGGAAAGCGTCCTCTTTGATGCCCCGTGTGGAGATGATTCCGTTGGCCTCCATCTGTTCAAACCGTTCCAGATAGCCGCCGTCCGGTTGCTTGAAGTGGACATTCAAAAGGGAGCGTTCCGGGACTATATCCTGATTGACATACGATTCTTTTTCACGCTCATTGTGCTGCTGCGCGTTTTTCAGTTTGGATGTGGTCAGTCTCATATTTCTTGCGCTGGTACGATGGATACCGTCGCCTCTTGCCATAGAACTCCTTTCTCGCCCCACAAGGGCGGTTGAGATGTGGGTAGCTTTTGGGGATGCACTTCTGCGGAAGTGTAATAACCTACTATGATACTTTCATCCTGCATCTGCAAAGTATCGTGGGCTCTCCGAGGGGGAGTGCGGCTCTCGTCGTCGCGAGCTCCATATCCTTCGCCCTGCCGCAGGCGGCAGGGCTCACTCATTCCGCTGCTCCTCCTCTCCCCAAAAAGCCTTGTGGCTTTCCGGGGACCCCTCCGCCTTTTTCGGCTTGCAGGTGATACCCACAGTCTCAAAATGCGGTGTGACCGGCGTTCTCTTCGCAACCGTGTTTGCTCCAATTCCGCCGCCCACAGGCCGGGAAAATCCACCGGATTCTCCCGGCCTGAACCATCTCAAATCTGCGGATTTTCCGATGGGGACGGGGGATGCGGAGAGCGTGTGCTGCCACCCAATTTGCCTTGCCTGCCACAGGAGCGTGTCACGCTCCTGTATATGCCAACAGGGAGAATATTGACTTTTGTGCTAATTTCATCCGCGAGATTAGTATAAAAGTAAACACCTGTTACCAGCGAAAATCCGGGAATACGCCGCGCCGGTCCAGATACTCCTGCCGGGCCTGTTCCCGTTCTTCCGCGCTGGGTGCGGTCTTATATTTAGCGTACAGCTCGTGCCGCACCAGGGCGTCCAGCTTCTGCTCCAATCCCTGCCGGATTTCATCCTCGTATTCGTCCTTATAGCCGAGGTGATACTCCACCAGCGCCACGAACAGGTCAGAGGGAATCTGTACATTCTTCATACGCTTCCATTCCTTTCCGCGACGGCTGCGACGATAGCGACGGTCGTTTGGGCGGCAGCATTTTCACCGTTGCAACCTTCGCTACCGTCGCGCCCATCCTCAACCACTTCAAAAGATGGAGCTTTCACCAGCATATAGGTGAGCTTCACCTGCCGCCCGGCGTGACGCGCCCTGTTCTCGTAGCCCACATGATATTCCTCCAGCAGCCTGCCGGATTTGACATTCAGATACTTGGTCAGTGCGTTTGCGGCCATGCCCACCTGCACCGCTGCGGCCAGTTCCGAGGGAGAGCCTGTCCATTCCGGTTGACCGGCATTGACCAGCCGGGCCACCGCTTCCAGCACAGAGTCCGGCGGCTCCCTGTGCGGCTCCGTTTCCATGCGCTCCAAATTTCAAATCTGCGTCTCCGGGTCCTTTTTCAGATAGAGAATCTGATCCTGCTGGTCGCGGCCCACCACATCAATGGTGGCTTCCAACGCGGTCCGTTTTTTCTTTTGCATCAGCAACGAACCGTCCGCACAGCCCAGCAGGCCAGTGGTGCCGGAAATCATCTCGAAAGCGTCCCCAGCAGGTTGCTTCCGGGTGTGGTGGACAGTCAGTACACAGATACAGTGCTTATCTGCGAGTTGCTTGAATTTGCCGATGATCTCATAGTCGCTGGCATAGCTGTACGCCTCGCCTCCCACCTCCCGGACTTTCTGCATGGTGTCAATGATAATGAGCTTGGTGTCCGGGTGTTCCCGCATGAAGTTTTCCAACTGCTCATCCAGACCGTTTCCGATTTTTCCGGCAGCAGTGGCGAAGTGTAGGTTCGGAGTATCGTTCACGGCGTACATCATAAACATCCGGTTCTGGATGCGCTGGAAGTCATCCTCCAACGCAAGGTAAAGGACGGTTCCCTGATTGACTTTGCAGCCCCACAAATCCTGCCCGGTACTGACATGGTAAGCGATCTGTGCCACCAGGAAGGACTTGCCGATTTTGGGTGCTCCGGCAAGGATATATGCTCCTGCGTAAAGCAGGCCTTCCACCACCGGAGGCCTACTCTTATAGGTGGTTTGGAACAGCTCTGTCATCGTGAGTGTATGCAGATATCGGGGGTCTATCATGCGCTGTATCTTGCGGTACATTTCCTCCAAATTTTCTATTTCCCCGTTGCCTTTTGCCTCCGAAGCGGGTATACTGTTGTCAGAATCTTTTTGAACGGACTGCCTCTCATCTGCGCCAACAGATGTGCTTTGGGCAGTCTTTTCTTTCGCGTCAATCCCCATAGGCAGCTTCCTCATGCATCCCGTTCATAATGGTTGCGATCATCTGGATGGTGTCCAGCAGCTCGTCGTTCACGCCCTGCCCAGCCTCGATCCGGCGCAGCTCGTCCAGCACAGCGGCCAGTTCGTCCCTCAGTGCCTTATAGACTCTGGGATTGCCCTGCACCACCACATCCCGTTCCAGCAGCCGCCGGGTAATGTAGTCCTGTTTCGTCAGGCCGGACAGCTTGACGAAGATTTCAAGCTGCTCGTCCTCCTCCGGGGAGACCCGGAAGGCCACCGTTTTGTTCCGCCAGCGGTTGTGGCGGTCAAGATTTTTCATAGACATTGTTTCAAGCTCCTTTCTCGGTTTTCAGCGAGTCTAACTTGTCAGCCATTTCCACCTGACGGGTGGGGAACAGATGAGCATAGCGGTAGGTGATGTCGATGCTCTCATGCCCTACCCGTTCTGCGATTGCCAAAGCGGTAAATCCCATGTCAATCAGCAGGCTAATATGGCTATGTCTCAAATCGTGTATGCGAATGCGTTTTATCCCGGTTTCTTTACTGCCCCGATCCATCTCACGGTGGAGATAGTTTTTGCTGACGGGGGGAAAATGCGGCTGTCCGGTTCCACACCATAGAGCTGTTTGAGGTAGTCCTGTATCTCATCGCACAAAAATTGGGGCATCTGGATGACCCGGTTGCTCTTGGGTGTTTTAGGTGTGGTGATGACATCCTGTTTGTTGAGACGCTGATAAGATTTGTTTATGGCAACGGTATGCTTCTCAAAGTCAAAGTCCGCGGGCGTCAGTGCCAACAGCTCACCTTCCCGGATTCCGCACCAGTAAAGCATCTCAAAGGCATAAAAAGAAATTGGCTTATCCATCATCGCCTCAGAAAATTTGGCGTACTCCTCCCGCGTCCAAAACAGCATTTCCCGCCGTTCTTCGGTTCCCATATTTCCCGCCCTCTGTGCCGGATTGACTTGCAAACCGTAATAGCGGATTGCATGATTGAAAATTGCACTTAACTGGTTGTGAACCGTTTTCAGATAGGTCTTGGATAGGGGCTTTCCGTGACAATCTGTAAGATTGCGAATTTCATTCTGCCAGTCAATGATGTCCTTGGCCGTAATCTCCGACAGCTTCCGTTTGGCAAAGTAGGGCAGAATCTTTTTCTTGATGATGCTCTCTTTAGTGAGCCAGGTGTTGAGCTTCAGCTTGGGTTTGATGTCCTTCTCATATAAAGAAACAAAACTCTCAAAGGTCATATTTATATCGGCCTGTTTCTCCATTAGGAATTCCCGTTCCCAGGCCAACGCCTCTTTTTTGGTTGCAAAACCGCGTTTAAGTTTCTGCTGGCGCTCACCCCTCCAGTCCGTGTAACGGAACTGAACATACCATGTTCCGTTGTCTTTATTTTTGAATGCAGCCATATTTAGCCCTCCTTCCTTTTCGTCTCAGTCCTCGTACCGTAGAATTTTTCATGAAAGAATTTCCTGTCAATCCGGCCAGCAATCGTGATACAGCCAGTCTGTACCAGCTCCTCATTCATTCGTTTAATGAGTTTATAAGCGTAGGGTTTAGATACTCCCAGTTCCTCAGCCACTTCGTCCACACGCATAAAAATCTGTCCTGCCATACGCAAAAACGCCTTCCTTTCCTTGTCGTGATCGCTTCTTGTTTGCCGTTTCACCCTTCAGACTCTGGCAGGCAACCCTTCCCGGCGCTGTGCCGTTTGTTCTTCTCCTTGGCACGCTCATATCGTCGCCTGCTTCCCCGGAGAAAGTATCTGTCGGACGGTCATTCAGTTTTACTTCGCCTGAAATTCCTCCTCTCACTTTACAACGGACATTTTTTCGCCGTTTTGAGGGTATTCAATTTGTAAAATTTTTGCGACTTAAACTTATTTGCTTATATCACCTTCATTATACTAAACATAATAGTTGAAGTCAAGCGGTTTGCAGAAAAACATTAAATAAATTTGTTTAGTTTTCTCTTGACTATCCTAAGCATTTCTGCTATGCTGATTCTATTAAGAGTCCAGATAGGAGTTGGCTGTTATGGCGATTGGAGAGCGGATTCAATTCTTTCGTAAATTGCGCGGTATGACCCAAAAATATCTTGGCACGCAAGTTGGCTTCCCGGAGAAGTCGGCTGATGTACGCCTTGCTCAGTATGAAACCGGAACAAGGACCCCCAAGGCTGATATGACTGCTGCACTGGCCAATATTCTGGATGTCTCGCCTCTGGCGCTGTCTGTACCGGACATAGATTCCTACCTTGGCCTGATGCACACTCTCTTTACCCTGGAAGATCGCTACGGCCTTAAAGTCTGCGAGTGTGATGGAGAAGTCCATCTCCGTGTAGATGTGTTTCAAGGCAAAGATGCTGCTGAGTTGAGCCGGTCCCTGATTGCATGGCGTGAACAAGCCGCCAAATTGGAATCAGGAGAGATCACCAGAGAGGAGTACGACCGCTGGCGCTATCGTTACCCCGAATTTGATACAACCCGCATCTGGGCCAAGGTCATTCCGCAGGGCCTCAGCGATATGCTGGTAGAGGAACTGAACAAGGACAAAGTGGATAAATAAAAAAGGTCTAACCGACTTGCAAAAATCGGTTAGACCTTTTCTCTTGGATAAGTTTTTAAACTGCACCTGCAAACCGCCCGTTACCTGCCAGAAAATCAGCAAGTATGGATTTGACGAGTGCTATCACTCTGCTATCAAATGGGGAATTTGAAAATCAAAAAACCAGTGTTTATGCGCCTTTGCCGGCCCTCATATCCACTTTTTGCTTATTCCCACTCGATAGTGGCGGGGGGCTTGGAGGTGATATCGTAGACGATACGATTGATGCCCTTCACCTCGTTGACGATGCGGGTGGAGATCTTGTCCAGCACATCGTAGGGGATGCGGGCCCAGTCGGCAGTCATGAAGTCGCTGGTGGTGACGGCGCGGAGCGCCAGGGTGTAATCGTAGGTGCGGCCGTCGCCCATGACGCCCACGGAGCGGGTATTGGTGAGGACGGCAAAGTACTGGTTGATGTTCTTGTCCTCGCCGGCGGCGGCGATCTCCTCCCGGTAGATGGCGTCGGCATCCCGGAGGGTGTCCAGCTTCTCCTTGGTCAGATCGCCGATGACCCGGATGGCCAGGCCGGGACCGGGGAAGGGCTGGCGCATGACCAGGTATTCAGGCAGGCCCAGCTCGCGGCCTAACTGCCGCACCTCGTCCTTGAAGAGCAGGCGCAGGGGCTCGATGATCTCCTTGAAGTCCACATAGTCGGGCAGGCCGCCCACGTTGTGGTGGCTCTTGATTACGGCGGCGTCGCCGGCGCCGGACTCGATCACGTCGGGGTAGATGGTGCCCTGCACCAGATAGTCCACCCGGCCGATCTTCTTGGCCTCCTCCTCAAAGACGCGGATGAACTCCTCACCGATGATTTTGCGCTTGCGCTCCGGCTCGCTGACGCCGGAGAGCTTCTCCAGGAAGCGGGCCTCAGCGTCCACCCGGACAAAGTGGATATCCCACTTGGCGAAGGCGGCCTCCACCTCGTCGCCCTCGTTCTTGCGCATCAGGCCGTGGTCCACGAACACGCAGGTGAGCTGGCTGCCCACCGCCTCGGCCAGCAGGGCGGCGGCCACCGAAGAATCCACGCCGCCGGACAGGGCCAGCAGCACCTTGCCGCCGCCCACCTTCTCCCGGATGGCCTTGATTGAGCTCTCCTTGTAGTCGCCCATGGTCCAGTCGCCCTTGGCGCCGCAGACCTCATAGAGGAAGTTGCGGATCATGTCCACGCCGTGCTCGGTGTGATTGACCTCCGGGTGGTACTGCACCCCGTAGAAGCCCCGCTTCTCGTCGGCAATGGCCACGTTGGGGCAGGCGTCGGAGTGGGCGGTGAGGGCGAAGCCCTCGGGCACCTTGGCCATGTAGTCCCCGTGGCTCATCCAGGAGATGCCCCGCTCCGGCAGGCCCTTGAAGAGCTTGCAGGCGGTGTCGTAATAGGTCTCGGTCTTGCCGTACTCCCGGGCGGTGTCCTCGTGGGCCTCGGTCACCTGGCCGCCCAGGGTGTGGGCCATGAACTGGCAGCCATAGCAGATGCCCAGCACCGGCACGCCCAGCTCAAAGATGGCCGGGTCGGCCTTGGGCGCGCCCGCCTCATAGACGGAGTTGGGGCCGCCGGTGAAGATGAAGCCGATGGGCTCCATGGCGCGAAGCTGCTCCAGCGGGGTCGTGTAGGGCTTGACCTCACAGTAGACGCCGCACTCGCGCACCCGGCGGGCGATGAGCTGGTTGTACTGGCCGCCGAAATCCAGGACAATCACGGTCTGATGGGACATCATCTTGCCTTCTTTCTCTCATGTTCTCTCACGCCATGCCCATAGGCCCGGCGATATTTTCACAGTTTAGGATACCATATTCCGGCCTAAAGCGCAAGCATTCCGTAAAAAAGCCGCCGGACCCGGTCAGGTCCGGCGGCTTTTCAGCGCAGTCTTCAATCCACTTCCGCGCCGCCCCACTCCACGGCGGTGAAGCCGGTGCGCGCCTGGGCGGTTAACGTCTGGGGCTCCACCTCCACCGGCGCGTCCAGGCCCTTCCACGCCAGGAACACCCGGATCAGGGTGTCGGGGGCCGGGTCGATGGTCAGGGCTGCGGAATCGGTGTAGGCGTCGGTCTGGAAGGAGAGCAGATTGTAGGGATTGCCCTCCAGCTTTGGCAGCCAGTAGATGATGAATTCGTCAGCCTCCCGCTCGGTCAGGCCCAGCCTGTCCAGGGCGTCCTCCAGGAAGGCCGCAGTGTCCTCCCCTGCCACGCAGAAGCCGGCGGAAAAGTCATACTCCGCCTCGCTGATCCCCTCCCAGAACAGGCAGTAGTACTCCCGCCCCGTGGCCGGATTGGTGAGGGTGCCGCCGGGCCGGGCCGTCACTGTCCACCCATCGCCGTACGCAGGATAGGTGGAGGTCAGCGTCCCATCAAAGTCCAGAGTGACGGTCACCTCCATCTCCTCCTCCGGGTAGAGGTAGAGCACCGGCTTTTCCGGCACCGCAACATTTCCACTGGAATTGCCGCACCCAGCCAGTCCCGCCGCCAGCAAAGTGAGCGCAAGCAGCAACAGCAGCTTCTTCATTGCACTACCTCCGCGCCGCCCCACTCCACGGCGGTGAAGCCAGCGCGCTCCGGCGCGGTCAGCTTCTGGGGCTCCACCTCCACCGGCGCGTCCAGGCCCTTCCACGCCAGGAACACCCG